>Ga0335075_10000186_pt1 | contig 120243 bp, 114 predicted proteins | sample Lox_Sample_24_FD_206723 | JGI IMG/M metagenome (GOLD analysis project Ga0335075, IMG submission 206723) | Soil microbial communities from Loxahatchee National Wildlife Refuge, Florida, United States - Lox_Sample_2.4 | ecosystem: Environmental > Terrestrial > Soil > Wetlands | place: USA... | reverse complement strand
AACATTCCGATCGGTGAGGTCGACCGGGCGCCGATCGACGAACGCGAGGCGATCCAGAGCGTCGAGGTCCGGCCATACCCCGACATGCGCAACTTCGATCTGGTCCAGGTACTGACCGGGGGAAACCGCGGATGATCGTCACGACCAAGGTGGCCCTGCGGATCGCGGCCCTGGTGCTGCTGTTCTCGCTGCTCCAGACGGCTTTCTTCTCACTGGTAGAGGTGGTGCACGTCTCCTTCTGGATCCTCCCGGCCTGTGCCGCGATCTTCGGCCTCCTCGGGGGCAGCATGGTCGGGGCCACGGTCGGATTCTCGATCGGATTCCTCTCCGACGGTCTCGCCGACGGTCCGCTCGGCACCGCCTGCCTCGTGTTCATGGGGATCGGGTACGCGGCCGGCCTGTACAGGGAACGGGGCGCCCATCCGACCCGCCTGGAGATGGCCGGCATATGTGCCCTGGCGACCTTCGCGGCGAACGTCGCCCTGGGGCTCTTCACCGTGCTGCTGGGCTTCGACGCCCTGCTCAGCAAGGACCTTCTTGTCGATGTCGTTATCCAGGCTCTCTATGGTTTCTTGTTGGCTTTTCCCATCTACGCCCTGATCACCAGGGTCCTGAGGCCCGCTCTGATCGACGAGCGCGGCGGCCGGCGACGGCGCTCACCGACCGCTTTGGAGACCTGAAGGGTTATCTGAACGCAGAACCATGAAATTTCAGCCGGTCATCCCAAGAACCAAGCGACGCAGCGGAACCGCCCTCCGGGTGGCGGTAATCGGCGGCGCCGGCCTGGTCCTGTTCGGAATCCTCTTCTTCCGGCTCTGGTCGCTCCAGGTGGTGACCGGCGACCGCTATCTGGCCGAAGCGAACGACAACCGGACCAGGGAGGTCCGGGTCCGTGCCCCGCGCGGCCGGATCCTCGATCGTGAAGGCGACGTGCTGGTCGACAACCGGACCAGCATGGCCCTCCAGCTCGATCCGATCGAGATTCCCACCGACGTGCAGGCACGTCGCCGCATCTTCAAGTCGATCGCCGGAGTGATGGACAAGGACCTCGGCTGGGTGCGGAAGAAGTATCGCGACGAGATCGCCGACAACCCGCCGGGCAGCCCGGTCACCCTGGCCTCCGACGTCGACGACGATCTCGTCTACTACATCCAGGAGCACCAGGCCGAGTATCCGGAGATCCAGGTCAACCGGGTCTTCGTGCGCAAATACCCGCAGGGGCTGGAGGCGGCCCACCTGCTCGGCAGCGTCGGCGAGGTGACCGCCGAGGATCTGGAGGAGAGCGATCTGCCCGACCTGGCGGCCGGTGACACGCTCGGCAAGACCGGGATCGAACAGACCTACGACAGCCTGCTGCGCGGCGCGGCCGGAACCACCAAGATCCAGGTCGACTCGACCGGCAAGGTGAAGGGCCAATTGGCTCAGGACATGCCGAAGCCCGGCCGTTCCCTGCGGCTGACCCTCGATCCGAAGGTCCAGACGGCGGGCGAAGCCTCCCTGGCCTCCTTCGGTCTCCCCGGGGCGTTCGTCGCGATGGACGTCAACACCGGCGAGATCCTCGGCATGGGTTCGACCCCGACCTTCGATCCCGCCGAGTTCACCCGGCCGCTCACCCAGAAACGGGTCGACGAGCTCTACGACGAGGATGGGGGAGCGCCGCTCTTCGACCGGGCGATCGGCGGCCAGTACCCGGTGGGCTCGATCTACAAGCCGATCACCGCCCTGGCGGCCCTGGACGCGGGAATAATCACACCGTCGACCGTGGTCAACGACACCGGCAAGATCGAGATCGCCGACCAGCCGTTCCAGAACGCGGGCGCCCAGCCTCACGGGCCGGTCGATCTCCGCCGTTCCCTCGAGGTCTCGTCGGACATCTACTACTACCTGCTCGGCGCCAAGATGAACGGCTCCGACCAGCTCCAGGACTGGTCCGCGCAGTTCGGCATCGGGGAGCCGACCGGGATCGACGTGCCGGGGGAGTCGGCGGGCTTCCTGCCGACCAAGGCCTCGGTCAACGAACGCCAGCGGCAGGCCCCTGACCTGCTCGATCCCTGGTACATCGGCCAGAACATCCAGCTCGCGATCGGCCAGGGCTACCTGCAGGCCAGTCCGCTGCAGATGGCCGTGGCCTACTCGGCACTCGGCAACGGCGGCAAGGTGCTGAAACCACGGATGCTTCTCCAGACCGAGGACGCGGCCGGACGGGTGCTCGACCAGGGCGATCCCGAGGTGGTTCGTGAGATCCCGATCGACCCGGCCGACCGCCAGGTGATCATGGAGGGCCTACACGACGCGGCCCAGGAGCCCGAGGGCACTTCCTACCCGGTATTCGGCGGTTTCCCGGTCCCCGTGGCCGGCAAGACCGGCACCGCCGAGCGGCAGGACAAGGCCGACCAAGCATGGTACGCCGTGCTCGCCCCGTATCCCGATCCGGAGATCGCCGTCGTCACGACCGTGGAAGAGGGCGGTTTCGGCGCCGATACCGCCGCCCCCGTGGCCCTCCAGATGCTTTCCGCCTACTTCGGCAAGCAGGCGAAGGCCGTCTCGGGCGGAACCGGGAACGTGGAGTGATGGAATCCTCCCGAGCCACCCGGGGCGGTGTCCGCCCGTATCACGAGCGAACCCAGCTGCTCGACTGGCTGGGCATCCGGAACATGGATGGATGGATCGCCTTTTCGGCTCTGGGGCTGATGGCCTGCTCGTTGTTCACCCTCCACCAGGCAAGCCGGGGCGCGATCCCCGGGGCACCCGACTATTACCTCCAGCGTCAAGCTCTGTACGGTTTGGTGGGAATTGTTGCGATGTTCGCTATTTCCAGGGTCGATTACTCCCGCTTCCGCGAATTGCGGGTGGGCATCTACACGTTCCTGTGCGCATCGATCTTTGCCGTCTTCACCTTCGGTGTGGCGGCGAGAGGTTCGACCAATTCGCTCGAACTCCCATTTTTCACGTTTCAACCGGCCGAGCTCGGCAAGGTTCTCCTTGTCCTGTCCCTGGCCGGCTTCGTCATTGACGGGGTCCGTCGCGGCTCCGAAGGACAACGGACGATCCGGATCCTGGCGCTCGGTTTCGCGCCCACCGGCCTCGTTCTCCTGCAGGACCTCGGCACGTCTCTCGTGTTCGGGGCGATCACGATCGCGATCATGGTCGCGGCGGGGGTGCGCTGGACGCATCTCGCGGCGATCGGTGCGGCACTGGTCGTCTTCATCACCACGGTCCTCGTGCTCATGCCAATGGCGGGTACTCCGGTTCTCAAGGAGTACCAGCAGGAAAGACTCACATCCTTTCTCGCCCCGTCCTCGAATATCGGGGATGCGGGCTATCAACAGAACCAGGCCAAAGTCGCCGCGGGATCCGGTGGAACCACCGGTCGCGGAGATCAGGCCACACAGTCACGCCTCGGCTTCGTGCCCGAGCGCCACACGGACTTCATTTTCGCTGTGGTCGCCGAAAGGTACGGATTCGTCGGGGCGGCGCTGGTCTTATCCCTTTTTGCCCTCCTCTTCTGGCGGGCGCTGCGTCTGATGACGCTCTCGAAGAACTTCTACGGAACCCTCGTCGCGGCCGGCATCGCCGCCGCGATCATGTTCCAGGTCTTCGTCAACGTGGGAATGAACCTCGGCATCATGCCGATCACCGGCATTCCATTGCCGCTGATGAGCTACGGAGGTTCGGCGGTCATCGCCACCTTCCTGATGATCGGGGTCCTGCAGAGCATTCACATCGAATCGCGCGCTGGTCAGAAGGGCCCCTGGATTCGCTGAATCCCTGGGTACCAATCTGAACGGACAAGTTTCAAGAAATGAAAAAGACGATTGTTGTATCGGCCGACCGCGGCGAGACCCGCGTGGCCGTGCTGGAAGCCAAGACCGTGAAGTCCCAGCGGGAAGTCGCCGAGGTGTACATCGAACGGCGCGGCGGACGCTCGCTGGTCGGCAACATCTATCTCGGCAAGGTCGACAACGTGCTTCCCGGCATGGAGGCGGCCTTCGTCGACATCGGCCTGGAGCGGAACGGCTTCCTCCATGTCGATGAGATCCTGCTGCCCGACGGTCAGCAGGCGCCGAAGCGCGGACGCGGCCAGGGACGCCGGATCGACGAGCTGATCAAGCCGAAGCAGGAGATCCTGGTCCAGGTGATCAAGGACCCGATCAAGAGCAAGGGCGCCCGCCTCTCGATGAACGTGACCATCGCCGGCCGCTACCTCGTGTACGCGCCCTCGGGCTCCGGGGTCGGCGTGAGCCGCCGCCTGGCCGACAAGGAGCGCGAGCGCCTGCGCCGGATGGTCGGCCGCACCTATGACGGCCCCGGCGGCCTGATCGTGCGGACCGCCGCCCATGGCGCCAAGAAGGCCGATTTCGTGAGGGAGATCGCGTATCTCCACCGCCTGAACGAGGTACTCGACAAGCGCAAGGAGGGGGTCAAGGCTCCCTCACTGGTCTTCCAGGAACAGGATTTGCCGGTCCGCGTTCTGAGGGACGTCTTCCTCAACGAGTTCGACCGCGCGATCATCGACGACCAGAAACAGTTCGACCGGGTCACGAGCTTCTTCCAGCGCACCGCGCCGGAGCTGGTCGAACTCGTCGAGATCTACGAGGGCGCCAAGCCGCTCTTCGAGAAGTGGGAGATCGAGAAGGCGATCCAGTCAACCCTCGGGCGGCGGATCAACCTGCCCTCCGGCGGCTACCTGATCATCGATTACACCGAGGCATTGACCGTGATCGACGTCAACTCGGGTTCCTTCACCGGTCGGGGCAAGGGCGGACTCGAAGAGACGATCACGCGAGTCAACAACGAGGCCGCGGCCGAGGTCGTGCGTCAGCTCAGGCTGCGTGACATCGGCGGCATCATCGTGATCGATTTCATCGACATGGCCAAGGGCAAGAATCGCGACAAGGTGCTGGGCACCCTGCGCGGCGCGCTCGACGCCGACAAGTCGAAGAGTTACCTGGTCGAGATCTCACCGCTCGGGCTGGTCGAGATGACCCGCCAGAACATCACCGACGGCGTGCGCGAGATCCTCACGGTCAAGTGCCCGACCTGTGACGGCGACGGCGTCGTGCTCTCGGCCGAGACGGTGGCGCTCGAAGGTTTGCGCAAGATGCAGGAGATCGCGCATGAGAACCCGAGCGACGAGGCATTCCTGATCAGGGTCCATCCCAAGGTCGCCGCACTGCTCAACCATCCCGACAGCGGCCTGGCCGAACTCGAGGCGGAATGTGGCAAGGAGTTCCACTTCGAGGGCGGAGAGGCCCTCTCGATCGACAACTTCGAGCTGATCGAGTCGGGCGAGAAGGCGAAGATCCAGGAGCGCGCCCTGCCGTTCCGGCCCGAGGAAGAGGTCTTCGTCAAGATCGAGGAGCCGCACATGTACAACGCCGATGACGCGATCGCGCGCATCGACTCGTACATCATCAGCGTGACCGGAGCGGCCGGCGTGGTCGGTGAACGCAAGCTGGTCAAGATCGAGTCGGTCGAGCGTGCCGCCGCGGTGGCGACCCTGCTGCCCGAGGCCGATCAGCCCGAGGATACGAGCAAGAAGGCGGAATCCCCGAAGCCCGGCCGAAACCGGCGGGGCGGAGGCGGAAACGGCGGCAACGGCGGTTCCGGTTCGAATGGACGCTCGGGCGGCGGCGGCCGGGCGAAGTCTCAGCGGACCAAGGCGGACGACGGCAAGTCGGAGCCCGGCGGTGCGTCCTCACAGGAGTCCGACCCAGAATCGGGAAAGGCCGGGAAGGCCACCGTCAAGGCCGAAAACCCCGGTGGATCGGGGTCACAAGGGACTGAAGACGAGAAGTCGGTAAACTCCGGGCGGTTCGGCCTTCGGCGCGGACGACGCAGGCGTGGTCGCAAGTCCAAAACAGACGCCGACAGCTGACGAGAACAGATAAGGATTTGAGAGTTCAACTATGTACGCGGTCGTAAAAAGTGGTGGTAAGCAGTACCGGGTCGAAGAGGGCACGGTATTCGTCGTTGATCGCCTGAACGCTGAGCAGGGTGACAAGGTCACTCTGGAACCGGTCATGTTCCGGGGCGATGACGTCATCGTCTCCGCCAAGGAACTGGAAAAGGTCAAGATCGAAGCGACCGTGACCGAGCACCTCCGTGGCGAGAAGATCAAGGTCTTCAAGTACAAGGCCAAGAAGGGCTACAGCCGCAGGGCCGGACACCGGGCCGAGCTGACCAAGCTCGAGGTGACCTCGCTGGGCGGTGCCAAGAAGAAGGCCGCGCCGAAGAAGGAAGCCGCCAAGAAGGACGAGGCCCCCAAGGCCGAAGCCGCGGCGACCGAGGCCAAGCCGGCCGAGAAGGCCGCTCCGAAGAAGGCGGCCGCCAAGAAGCCCGCCGCGAAGAAGCCGGCCGCGGAGAAGAAGCCCGCCGCTGAAAAGAAGCCGGCGGCGAAGAAGCCCGCCGCCAAGAAGCCTGCCGCTGAGAAGCCGGCGGCCAAGAAGGAGGACGAGAACTAATGGCACATAAGAAGGGACTCGGCTCCTCAAGGAACGGCCGCGACTCGAACCCGAAGATGCTCGGCGTCAAGGTGTTCGCCGGTCAGAGCGTCAGCGGCGGCGAGATCATCGTCCGCCAGCGCGGTACCCAGTTCTGGCCCGGAGACGGCGTCGGAATCGGTCGCGACCACACGATTTTCGCCACCCGCCCCGGAAAGGTCGATTTCCGGCCCGGACGGCGCGGCCGCGTGATCTCGGTGGAGCCCGTCGAGTAATCAGGCTCGAACGAAGCTTTGAGGGGGCCCGCTACGGCGGGCCTTTCTCGTTAAGGCTTCCCCGAACCCGTACGCTGATTCCGTGCTTTACGACAAGGCGAAAATTTACGTCGAGGGTGGTGGCGGCGGCGACGGCAGCATCTCCTTCCGCCGCGAAGCCCACGTGCCCCGCGGCGGTCCCGACGGCGGCGACGGCGGCCACGGCGGCGGTGTCGTCCTGCTCTGCGACTCATCCCGGCGTGACCTCGGCGCGCTGAGGTCCAAGCACTTCCGGGCCGAGCGCGGCAACCACGGCGAGGGCGCGAACAAGCAGGGCGCAAGGGGTGAGGACACGGTCATCCTGGTCCCACCCGGCACCCAGGCCGTTTCGGTCAGTGGCGCGGTGATCGACCTGACCGAGTCCGGACAGACAGCCGTGCTGGCCCGCGGCGGTCGTGGCGGACATGGCAACAAGCGTTTCTCCACTTCCGTGCGGCAGGCCCCGCGTTTCGCCGAGAAAGGCACGAGCGGAGAGGCGGGCTGGGTCGAGCTGCGTCTGAAGCTGCTGGCCGACGCCGGCCTGATCGGGCTGCCGAACGCCGGCAAGTCCTCGCTGCTGAGTCGCCTCACCCGGGCCGATCCCAAGGTCGCCGACTATCCGTTCACGACCCTGGAGCCGGTGCTGGGCACGATCGAGAACGACGACCGCCAGGTGGTCCTGGCCGATATCCCCGGACTGATCGAGGGCGCGGCCGACGGTGCCGGCCTCGGCCACGAGTTCCTCGCCCACGTCGAGCGATGCGCGATGCTGATCCACGTGGTCGAGCTGGCCCCCTCCGATGGCGAGCCGATGGACAACTACCGCACGGTGCGAGCCGAGCTCGCGGCCCATGACGCCGGCCTCGAACGGCTGCCCGAACTATTGGTGCTTTCCAAGTCCGATCTCTGGACGGAGGCCGACATGGCCGACCAGGTCGAGGAGTGGAGCGAAGCGCTCGGGAACGCGGTCCTGGACATCATCCCGGTGTCGGCGGCCACCGGCGCCGGGCTGCCCGCACTGAGCGAGGCGATCATCCGGTTCGTGCCGGAAGAGGTGAAGGTGCCGGTGATCATGGGTGCCGACGGGATCGAGGTCGACTTCGAGTCCGAACACCTCACCTACCGCCCGAAGGGCGAAGGCGGGTACTCGGTCGAGCGTGAATCCGATGGGTCCTTCCGGATCCACGGATACGGGGTCGAGGTGCTGTTCGACCGGTTCGACACCAGTAACGACGAGGCCCTCGGCTACCTCGAGACCCGCCTGAAGGAGATGGGTGTGATGGCCGAACTGAAACGGGCCGGCTTCGAATCGGGCGACGAGATCAAGGTCGGCGAGTACGAATTCGAGCTGTATTAGAAGGCATCCCTTGGATGGTGGCACTCTTGACTCTCGGTCTCATCTAGGCTGAGAGGCGTGACCCTCGTAGTCAAACTCGGATCTTCGATCGTGGCCGCCGACGACGGCAGCCTGCGCACCAACGTGCTCGATTCGGTCTGCGAACAGGCCTCGAAGCTGCGGCGATCCGGCGAGGATCTGGTGATGGTCACCTCCGGCTCGGTCGCCCGGGGGATCCGCATCATGGGCCTCCAGGCCAGGCCGCGGGCGATCGACGAACTGCAGGCCGCGTCGGCGGTCGGGCAGGGAGATCTCTTCCGGGCGTACGAGACCCGGCTCGAGAGCGGCCAGGCGGCTGCCGCCCAGGTTCTCCTGACCGCGTCCGACGTGGCCAGCCGGACCAGCTACCTGAACGCCCGCCAGACCCTTCGCCGCCTCCTGGAATGGGGCGTCATCCCGATCATCAACGAGAACGACACCACCGCCACCGACGAGATCACGTTCGGTGACAACGACTTTCTCGCGGCCCAGGTCTCGATCATGCTCGAAGCGCGCCTGCTGGTCCTGCTCACCAACACCGACGGCGTCTACACGGCCGATCCCTCGACCGATCCCGACGCGGTCCTGATCTCCAGCGTCGACGATTTCACCGAGCTGGCCGGCAAGGACATCGGGGACCGCACCTCCGTGTTCGGCAGCGGCGGCATGCGAAGCAAGGTGGCCGCCGCCGAGATGGCGACCGAATCGGGCATCGAGGTGAGGATCTGCAACGGCACGGTGGACGGCAACCTCGCCAAGGCCGCCGCGGGCGAACCGGCGGGAACCTCGTTCGCGGTGCGGCGGCAGCCGTCCTCCGGGTTCAAGCAGTGGCTGAAGTACGCGAAGCCCGCCAACGGGCGGATCGAGGTCGATGCGGGCGCGGCGCGGGTGCTCAGCCAGAAGGGATCGAGCCTGCTGCCGGTCGGCGTCACCGGTGTCGAAGGACGGTTCGAGGCCGGGGACGCGATCGAGGTCGTCGCCGACGGGATCCTGATCGGCAAGGGAATCGCCAACTACTCCTCCGACGAGGTCGGACGGATCAAGGGCATGAAGAGCAGCGACGTGCTCGAACTGATGCCGCAGGCGGCCGAAGAGATAGTGCACCGCGACTACTTCGTCCTGGCCTGAGCGGCCGCCGGTCCGGTCTCACCCGGGACCACGGGCGGGGCGAATGGCTACCCTTGCAGGTATGGACGCCACCTTGACCGATATCGCAGCCGATTGTGCCGCGGCCGAAAAGGCCGCCCGAATTCTCGCCACGGCGCCGACCGAGGACAAGAACCGGGCGCTGGACGCGATCGCGGCCGGGCTGGTCGAAGCCGTCGACTCGATCCTGGCCGCCAACGAGGAGGATCTGGCCGACGAGCGGGCACAGGGCCTGAGCTCGGCGCTGATCGATCGCCTCACGCTCAACCGGAAGCGGATCGAGAGCATGGCCGCCGGAGTCCGGGAAGTCGCTTCGCTCGAGGATCCGGTCGGTGACGTGCTCGAGGAGAAGTCACTCGACAGCGGCCTGGAGCTGAAGAAGGTCCGGGTTCCTCTCGGGGTGGTGGCCGTCGTCTACGAAGCCCGTCCGAACGTCACGATCGACTGTGCGGTGCTGACCATCAAGAGCGGCAACGCGATCCTGCTCCGGGGCTCCAGCTACGCCGAGCGGACCAACACGGCGCTCGCCGACGTCGTTCGCGCCGGACTCGCCGAAGCCGGCCTGCCCGCCGACTCCGTGGTCTTGTCCACCGGTGGCGGCCGGGACGCGCTGGCCGGTCTGGCGACCCAGGAGGGCACGATCGACCTTTTGATCCCGCGGGGCGGGGAGGGGCTGAAGAACGCCCTGAAGGCCGTCGCCACCGTGCCCGTCCTCTACGCCGCATCCGGAAACTGCCATGTGTACGTTCACGCCGACGCCGATCTCGAGATGGCGCGTTCGATCGCCTTCAACGCCAAGGTCAGCCGGCCCGGAGTCTGCAACGCGGCGGAGACGCTGCTGGTCGACAGTCAGGTCGCGGCCGCCTTCCTGCCTGACGCGCTGGCCGAACTGGCCGCCGCCGGGGTCGAGCTGGTCGGTGACGAGCGGGTGCGTGAGAACGCGGGTGACACCGAGGTCAAGATCGCGGTCAGCGACGACTGGGACACAGAGTTCCTGGATCTGAAACTGGCGGTCGCGGTCGTGGATGATCTCGAGGCGGCGATCGAACACATCAACCGTCACGGCAGCGGTCACTCGGAGGCGATCGTCACCGAAAACGCCCAGGCCGCCGACCTTTTCTCCGGCAGCGTCGATGCCGCGGCGGTCTACGTCAACGCGTCGACCCGCTACACCGATGGCTTTGAGTTCGGGATGGGTGCGGAGATCGGCGTCTCGACCCAGAAGCTGCACGCCCGTGGTCCGATCGGGCTGCGTGAGCTGATGACCACCAAGTACGTGGTCCGCGGTGACGGGCAGGTACGTGGCTGAACGCTCGCTAGGGGTCTTCGGCTCCGCGTTCAACCCGCCGCATCTGGCGCATCTGATCTTTCTGGCCGAGGCGAAATGGCAGCTCGGGCTCGACCGGCTGATCGTCGTCCCGACCGGGGATCCGTATCACAAGAAGATCGACTCTGACCCGGGCGCGGAGGTCAGGTTTCGGCTTGCCGAAGCGGCTTTCGGGGGCAAGGATGGGATCGAGGTGAGCTCGATCGAGCTGCGCCGGGAAGGTCCGTCCTACACATGTGACACTCTGGAAGAGATTGCTGATCCACTCGGGAAATACGAGACTCACCTCTTGATGGGGGCCGACGCCGCCAAAGGATTCGCGGGGTGGAGGTCTCCGGAGCGGATTCTCGAGCTGGTCCGGATCGGCATCGCGGTACGGCCGGGCACCGGCAGGGAAGAGGTCGAGCCGGTGTTCGAGAGCCTCGGCGCGGCCGACCGGGTCGAGTACTTCGAGATGCCGCAGGTGGACATCTCGTCGAGCATGATCCGGCGGAGGATCGGGGCCGAAGAGCCGTTCCGCCACCTGGTGCCGACGAAAGTGGCACAAATGATCGAGAATGGGGACACGTATGGGACTGAGTAGCCAGGAATTGACAGAAGAGATCGCGCGCATGGCGGACGCCAAGCTCGCCGAAGACATCGTCGCGCTCGACATGCGCGACCTCGTCACCTACACCGACTTTCTCGTGGTCTGCACGGCGCGGAACGAGCGGCAGGCCGAAGCGATCGCCGACGACATCCACATCCGCATGAAGCAGACCGAGTCCCGCCTCCCGGTCAACCCCGACCGTTCCGGCGACGTCGGCTGGACCGTGCTCGATTACCTGGACTGCGTCCTCCACGTCTTCACGGCCGAGGCCCGCGAACGCTTCGACCTCGAGGAGCTTTGGCACGAAGCACCACGCCTGGAGCTGACCCTGGATCCGCCGCGGTCCGCTCAGGCACCGGCTGCCTGAGCCGAATCGCACCCCGCAGAGCCTTCGCGCGCAATCGCTGTAAAATGCGAGCCGCAGCACGTTCGGGGCTATAGCTCAGCTGGCAGAGCGCTTGCATGGCATGCAAGAGGTCCCCGGTTCGATCCCGGGTAGCTCCACTAAGAAAAAACCCCGCCGGATGGCGGGGTTTTTTGATGCTCGGATCGGTGTTCCGCCTCAGGTGGGAGGCAGCAGGAAGTTCGCGTGGCTGATCAGGGTCCACTTGCCGCCGGACTTGACGAAGGTCGAGAGGCGGGGGATCCAGCCGCCGGGCACGGGCTCGCCGTTCACGGTCTGGACCGTGTTCGCCTCGAAGCGGATCACCCGGACGTCGCCCTTGCGGGTCGCGACGATGTTCCTGATCTTGTAGCTGTCCACGACCGACGGGTTGGCCAGGTACTGCTTCTTGTTGAGGTAGCTGCCATCGCCGCGCTGGAGCAGGAAGGCGGAGTCGAGGAAGCGCTTCAGGCCCGCCTTGTTCTCGGCCTCCAGCAGCAGCAGGAACTCCGACGCGAGCACCTTGTTCGACGGGTTCCCCTTGAGGATCCCGTTCTGCGGTGAAGCCTCGGCGGAACCGGCGAAGGCGGTCATGCCGAACAGCAGGGCGAAGGCGCAGGCAAGCGCCGCGAGCGGCTTGCGGAAGGTCGTGAATCTCAGATTGGTGCTCATCGGTCTCCTCGGTTACGGAACAGTGTCGGGTGAGATTATCGGCCGGATCCCGAAACGCAAGCATCCGGTTTTCGTAGACTCGCGGCATGGTGCTCTCCTCGTCTGATGGTCTGCGAATGCCCGCCGAGTGGTCCACACACGAAAGAACGCTCGTGGCCTGGCCCCAGCGAGAGGAGGCCTGGCGCGGCACGACGATCGAGGCCGCCCGCGACAGCCACACCGAGGTGATCGCCGCGATCAGCCAGTTCGAGCCAGTTCTGGTCGCCGCCGACCCTTCACAGGCCGACGATGCCCGCCGGCGACTTCCGGCCGAGAACGTCGAGGTGTTCGCGGTGCCGATCGATGACTCCTGGCTGCGCGACTCGGGACCGATCGTGGTCACCGGTGAGCGCGGCGCCCGGGCCGGGGTGGACTTCCGGTTCAACGCCTGGGGTGAGGCCTTCACCCCGTACGACAACGATGCCGCGGTCTCCGGGCGGATCCTCGATCACCTCGGAATCGAGCGATTGTCCGAGCCGATGGTTCTGGAGGGCGGCTCGATCGCGGTCGACGGCGAGGGCCTGCTGATCACCACCGAGCAATGCCTGCTCGACCCGACCCGCAACCCGGGCTTGGGCAAGCACGAGATCGACGCCGAGCTCTCTCGCGCGCTGGGAGTCGAACGGGTCGTCTGGCTCGATCGGGGGCTGCTCGAAGACGCCGACACCGACGGCCACGTCGACAACATCTGCGCCTTCATCGAGCCGGGCAGGGCGATGCTCCAGACGGTCGCCGACGAATCGGACCCGAACTGGGCGGCCACCCGCGAGAACGTGGCCCGGCTCGCGGCCGCCGGCGTCGAAACGGTGGAATGGGAACTGCTGCCCCGGATCGAGCGGGAGGATGGCGAGCCGGTGGTCGTGCCCTACATGAACTTCTACATCGCCAACGGGGCGCTGATCGTGCCGGTCGGCGGCATCGATCCCGACATGGACCAGGAGGCGCTCAGCCGCCTTTCGGGACTGTTTCCCGGCCGCGAGGCGATCGGGATCGACGGCCGGGTGCTCGCACTCGGCGGTGGCGGCATCCACTGCATCACCCAGCAGATCCCGTTGTCCGCGGACTGAGCCAACCGCAGCGGGACGCCGCCCGGGATCAGGCGCCGGACTCGGCGTACTTCTTGAGACCTTCGGCGGCGTCGCTGGTCAGCATGTCCTTGACCTTGTCCTGGACCGGGCCCTTGATCAGCAGCCCGAGCATGCGGCCGGTGTCCGCCTCGAGGGCGTAGGTCGCGCGGGTGCGTCCGTCACCGAGATCGGTCAGGACCCATGAGCCTTTCAGCCACTTCAGGTCGCCCTTCTTCTGCTCCCAGGTCATGCCGTCCTCGGGCTGGTACTCGAAGGCCAGGTGGGCGGTCACTTCCCGCACCTTGGCGTCGGACTTGATCTCGACCAGGGCGGCACGGCCCTCGGAGTCGGTCTCCAGCACCTTGGCCGAAACCATGGCCTCCTGCCAGTTCGGAGTGTTCTCGAGATCGCTGATGATCTCGTAGCAACGCTCTTTCGTAGCTTCAACCTCGACGGTGCGTTCAGCCTTGAGTATGCCCATGTGGCAGATGCTACCCGGAAGGGTGACAGGGAGGCAGGTGTACCACGAAGCACCGAGAACTGGGGGCGATTTGGGTGCCGGTGCAACCAAAATCGCCCCCAGTTCCGGCTGATCGTCTTGAAGGCCGCGATGGTGGCCCACTAGGCTTCTCGTATGAGCGAACTTCGACTTGAGGGTGTCCATCACATCAGCTGCATCACCGGTGACGCGCCGGGCAACGTCGAGTTCTATGCCGGGCTTCTCGGCATGCGCATGGTCAAGAAGACGGTCAACCAGGACGACCCCTCGGTCTACCACCTCTTCTACGGTGACGAGACCGGCCATCCCGGCTTCGATCTGACCTTCTTCGAGTATCCGGGCGCCCGTCCGGGGCGGGCCGGGGCGGGCATGATCCACCGCATTCTCTGGAGACTCCCCTCACGGGAGGCGCTCGAGTTCTGGCACCGGCGACTCGGCGATGCCGGGGTCGAATCGGTGCTGGAAGGTGACGCGCTCGCCTTCGCCGACCCGGAGGGACTGACCCACGAGTTCTTCGTGTACAGGGGCGACGAGGCCCCGCTGACCGCCCACCACAAGGAGATTCCGGCCGAGTTCGCGATCCAGGGATTCGAGGGTGTGCGGGCGTATTCCGGCAATCAGGAGTTCACCGAGGAGGTGCTCGGTGACGTGCTCGGCTTCGTCAAGGAGGGCGAGGGTGTGTGGCGCCGCTCCGGCGAGGAGCGCTCCGGCGTCTACTACCTGGATCCGCCGCCGGAGGAACGGGGAATCCCCGGAGCCGGCACGGTTCACCACATCGCCTGGGCCTCGCCGCTCGACCAGCACGAACAGTGGCGTGAGCGGGCCGCCTCCACCGGTCTCTACGCGACCCCGGTGATCGATCGTTTCTACTTCAAGGCCGTCTACTTCCGGGAGCCCGGTGGTGTGCTCTTCGAACTGGCGACGATCGGCCCCGGCTTCACCACCGACGAAGAGCTCGGCCACCTCGGCGAGAAGCTGTCCCTGCCGCCCGATTTCGAGTCGGTCCGTGAGCGGGTAGAACCCAGTCTCAGAGCCCTCCCGGACATCCGGCAGTGGCGCCCGGCCGGGTCTGAATAGACCCCAAGCGGTTTCTTCATAGACTCCCCGCTGATGACAAGGTACGAACCTCGCTCGATCGAGGAAAAGTGGCAGCGCGTATGGGCGGACGAGGGCACCTGGGAGGTGCCGAACCCCGGTGAGGACGGATTCGATCCGGACAAGCCGAAGGCATATGTGCTGGAGATGCTTCCGTACCCCTCGGGCGAGCCCCATGTGGGCCACCTGAAGTGCTACTCGGTGGGCGACGCGATCGCTCACTTCCGCCGCCGCAACGGCTTCGAGGTCATCCATCCGATGGGCTACGACTCGTTCGGGCTGCCGGCCGAGAACAACGCGATCAAGACCGGAGTCGCCCCCGCGGTCGCGACCGAGAAGTCGATCGCGTCCTTCAACCGCCAGTTCGCCGAGTGGGGAATCTCGATCGACTGGTCGCGCACGCTCGCGACCCACACCCCCGAGTACTACCGCTGGACCCAATGGATCTTCCTGCAGATGTTCAACGAGGGGCTGGCCTACCGCACCCAGGCGCCGGTCCAGTGGTGTCCGAAGGACGCCACCGTGCTCGCCAACGAGCAGGTCGTCGACGGCCGCTGCGAACGATGCGGAACCGAGGTCGAGACCCGCAACCTGCGTCAATGGTTCTTCAAGACCACGGCATACGCCCAGCGTCTCCTCGACGACTTCGACGAGCTCGAGTCCTGGCCCGAGCACGTGATCACGATGCAGAAGAACTGGATCGGCCGCTCGGAAGGGGCCGAGGTCACTTTCCGCAGCGAGGAAGCCGGGATCGACTTCCCGGTCTTCACCACCCGCCCGGACACGCTCTTCGGCGCGACCTTCTTCGTGATCGCGCCCGAACATCCCGAGCTCGAGGGCCTGGTCGCCGGGACCGACGCCGAGGAGCCGGTGCGTGAGTACGTCAACTCGGTCGCCCGGGAATCGCTGCAGGAGCGGGGTGACGAGGGTCGTCCGAAGACCGGTGTCCCGCTCGGCCGAACCGTGACCAACCCGGTCAACGGCGAAGAGATCCCGATGTTCGTCGCCGACTACGTGCTGATGGACTACGGAACCGGCGCCGTGATGGCCGTGCCCGGCCACGACGAGCGTGATTTCGCCTTCGCCAAGACTTTCGACCTGCCGATCCGGCGCGTGATCGCCGCCCCCGAGGGAACCCCGGAGGAGGAGGCTGAGCTGCCTTTCACGGGCGACGGCCCGATGGTCGATTCCGGCCGTTTCGACGGCATCCAGAACCGCGAGGCCTACGAGCAGATCGTCGCCTGGCTGGCCGAAGAGGGCCGTGGGGACAAGTCGATCAACTACCGCCTGCGCGATTGGCTGCTCTCGCGCCAGCGCTACTGGGGCGCGCCGATCCCGATCGTGCATTGCGACGAGTGCGGCATGGTGCCGGTCCCCGAGGACCGGCTGCCAGTCGAGCTGCCGGAGATCGAGGACTACGCGCCGAAGGGCAAGAGCCCGCTGGCCGCCGCCGAGGACTGGGTCAACACGACCTGTCCGAGCTGTGGTGCCGCGGCCAAGCGCGAGACCGACACGATGGACACCTTCGTCGATTCGTCCTGGTACTTCCTGCGCTACCTCGACTCGAAGAACAGCGAGATGCCGTTCTCGCGCGAGGCGGCCGACCACTGGATGGCGGTCGACCAGTACATCGGTGGTGTGGAGCACGCCATCCTTCATCTGCTCTACGCCCGTTTCTTCGCCAAGGCGCTTCACGACATGGGCCATATCGGTGTGGTCGAGCCGTTCGCCAACCTGTTCACCCAGGGAATGATCACCCGTGACGGCGCGAAGATGTCGAAATCGAAGGGCAACACCGTAAGCCCCTCGGAGATCGTCGCCCGACACGGTGCCGACGCCGCCCGGACCTACGTCTGCTTCATGGGACCGCCCGATCGCGGCGGGGACTGGAACGACGAAGGGGTGGAGGGCGTCCACCGCTTCCTCTCACGCCTCTGGCGGGCCACCGAGGAGATCGCCGAAGCCGGAGGAGAGGCGGGCAACGTCACCGGAACCGAGCTCCAGGGCGAAGGACGTGCCGTGGTCGCCAAGGCGCACTGGGCGATCGACAAGGCCACCCGGGACTTCAGTCGCGGTTTCCAGTTCAACACGGTGGTCGCCGCCGTGATGGAGCTGGTCAACGAGATCTACCGCGTGAAGGATGGCCTGATCGGGGACGAGAACGGCCGGGACTGCCTCTCCTTCGCCACCGTGACAGCCGCCTCACTCATCCAGCCCTTCGCGCCGCACCTCGCGGCCGAGGTTTACGAGAAGCTGACCGGCGAGAGGATCTGGGAAGCAGCCTGGCCCGAGGCCGACCCGGAGATGCTGAAGTCCGACACGGTCACGATCGTGGTCCAGGTCAACGGCAAGGTCCGTGACCGAATTGAGGTCGCCGACGGCACGGAGAAGGACGAGATCCTGGCAATGGCGAAAGCCTGTGAGAACGTGGCCAAACATCTCGAGGGATTCGAGATCGTCAAGGAGATCGTGGTACCCGGCAAGCTGGTGAACTTGGCTGTGAAGCCCGCCTGATCCTGAACGCTCGGGATCTCCCGACGAAAACCCATTTTCAACAGTAAGGTCTTCTCCTCGGCATCGTGGGGGCCGAGTGGTGTCTGTGCCTCCTCTTTGCAACGTGGGTGAAATCAGGAGGAGATATGAAGAATCTGGGACGAATTCTGGCTATTCTGGCCGGCTTCGCGTTGGGTGCGGCAACAATCGGTGGGACGGCAAATGCCGGTGACTACACCGTAGCCCCCTGTTCATCGGTCGACAGCCCATCAAGTGTGGTGGAGTATGTGGAATCCCCTGCCAGCAATCCGGGTTTCGTTGGGGAGCCGAACTGTCCGGGGGGCAGTCTCACTCGGGTGTCGGGAGCAACATACCCGGGTGACATGGCCAGCTTGAAGGTCGAAGCGCCTCAAGGCACTGGATTCCTGGGGGTCACTTTCGACTCCTACCACAATCCGTCATACGGTGGAGTCACTTCGCGTTTCATGTTCAACAACGCGGGAGGAGCCAATACAGAGGTGGGCAACGTTCCGACATACGGGGAGCCGACGTCATGGTTCGACTGGTTCGATGTGACAGACGGTCAGCCTCGTTCGATATTCAGAGCTACGCTCAAATGCGAAAATCCGGTTGATCCTTGCGCCTCCGGTGGCGCGCGAATCGGCTTCTACCTTCCCAAATTCAAGATCCGAGACTCGTTGGCTCCCACGGCGTACTTCCTGGGCGGCACTCTGTTCAACCCCGGGACGGTCTCGGGGATGCGTACGGCCCAGCTGGGTGGTATCGACAATGGCGGCGGGGTTTCCGCGATTTCGATCAACGTGAACGATGCGTTGGCCAACTGGACGTTTCCCACCTGTGGAAGAGCGGGTCTCAGCCCTTGCCCTCGAGATCCGACCACAACCTTCAACGTCAACACCGCCGGCTCGAATTTCGTCAACGGCATGAACAAGATCTCGGTCTGTGTCCAGGACTACGCGGCCACTGGCGGAACCAATGCGACCTGCGACCACCGATACATCAACGTCGCGAAATAGATACGGACTGATCCAGCGGGATGGGTGCGCGCCCGGAGGTTCTCCGGGCGCGCGATGCCCCGACGATCAGTGATCGCGAGGATTGGCCAAGTTGCTCTGATAGCTTCACCACACATCTTCCCGTCCCGTCCCAGCAGGGGGGTGACCGGGTTCAAATTCAAGGAGGAGTAATTGTGAAGCAGATTGTTCGTGGGTTTTCGCTTCTCATGGGTGTGACGATCTTGGGTCTGGCTTTCAGTCCGAGCGCGGGGGCGGGCACCTTCACCGTGGAGGACTGCACTGTCGCGCAGCCCGATAACGTCTACATACGCCAGACCGACAAGAGTCCCGCTGCCAACACGTATGTCGTCTCGAATGGATGTCCGACCGGCTATGTCCAGATCAAGCAGGGTGCCGGATCGATGCCGTTCAACCACGCCGCGTACTTCACCTATACGGCTACCGCGGGATCCAAGTTTGCGAAAGTCTCAATGGACTACAGGGTCAGGCAGGGACTCGGATTCGTAGCGAAACTCGGTTTCGGTGATGTCGGCAGTCCTTTCAATGTCACTCCATACCTGCGTGACGAAGTGGACTATCCGAATCAGGACCAGAGCATTGACTCCTACGACTACTACTACCAAGGTTTCAGGAGCTTCCGGTTCGAACTACGGTGTTCGTTCACCGCTTCCTGTCCGGCCGCATCGGATCCGTCTCTCGCGTCGCGGGTGGCGATGAAGAACGTGATCATGACGATCGACGACTTCACGGCTCCGGTGTACGCCGACCGCACCGGTGGCACTCTGACGCCGAACACGGCGCATGCCGGGATCAAGAGCTACCAGGTCGCCGCTCATGACGACCAGAGTGGTATCGAGCGAGGTCAGGTTCTGGTCAATGGACAGGTGGCCGCCACCGCGAACGGATCCTGTGACGGCGTGGGCATGGTGCCCTGCGGCCTGTTCAGCAAGACCTTTCAGCTGGATACGCGAAACGCTCCTTTCGTGAACAACGCGATCAATGCCATTCAGTTCTGTGCCAGTGACTACGCGGACGGCGCCGGCGTCGGAAATACGACGTGTTCACCGGTGCAGTATTTCGGCGTCGTGAACTAGGCGGCACCTCGAAGGCCGATCATCGGACAGTCGTCTGAGTGTTCCGCACGGGAACTCGGGTGATTGTCCGATGATCGTTCGCCGTCCGCGTTCCCAGCGGAAATCGCTGCACTAGATTTGCAGTCGTAGAGCAACGTGTGAGCCCATATCGTGAAGGCTGGTCCCATGTTCGGGGCCAGCCGCTCACAGATCGCCGTCTATTCCGCAATCGCGGCCGTCCTGGTGTTGGTCGGAGTCAACTCGATCCGGAGTACTTCCGGATCGGGGGAGCCGACCGGCATGGAGTCCGCGGCCGGGACAAGTCACGGCCCTGATTCGGGTGGTGACTCGGTTCGGAGCGGGCTTTCGGTCTCGGCCGAAGATTCCAAGTTGGTGATCGATGTCTCCGGCGGTGTTCGCCATCCCGGTGTGTACCGGCTCGCCGATGGATCGAGAGTGATCGATGCGATTCGGCGGGCCGGGGGCGTGGTTCCACGAGCGATGCCCGGTGCGATCAATCGGGCGGCGAAGTTGGCCGATGGTCAGCAGGTCGTCGTTCCGGTCCAGATGTCGGCGGGCTCAGTCGGTGCTCCCGGCCCCGGTGGTCCGGTCGGGGCCGCAGGAGGAGCGGCAGGTACGGAGGCGCCGATCAGCCTTGGTTCGGCTACGGCGGCGCAGCTGGAAGAGATCGAGGGGATCGGGCCTGTCACCGCCTCTCAGATCATCGAGTTCCGGGACTCCAAGGGCGGGCTCTCATCGGTTGACGAGCTTGATCAGGTCAGCGGCATCGGTCCCGTGACCATGGAGGCGCTGCGCTCGCGTCTGCAGCCCTAGGAGAGCTGCTGCGTCCGCTGCGGGCCGGTGGTTGGCGGCTCGCGACTCTGGCCGGTCTCGGGGTGGGACTGGCGGTTTCTCCCGCCTGGGCTCCTTCCGCCGGTTCGATCGAGGCCGCGATCGCCTTGGCCCTGGTTCTTGTCCTGCTTGTGGAACGTGGCCGGCTCGGGGTGGTCGGGGTGATCCTGGTTGTATCGGTCTCGGCTCTGGTCGGTGCCGGGCTGGGTGGAGAACGGATCCGGGCGATCGACAGCGGGGCGCTGTTCGGCACGGCAGGGGAGCGAATCGAGATCTCGGGCTTCGTCAACGGTTCACCCAAGTCGTCCGGGGGACTCACCCGGATATCTCTTTCGAGCGGCTCGGGAAAGGTGATGGTCGAATCCGGGCGGGTGCCCGAAGGTCTTCGAGTCGGGGACGAGATCCGGGTCGCGGGTGCCCTGTGGATGGCCCCGGATTGGTATCGGCCCACCCTGGAGCGGCTCGGGATCGCGATGGTGCTGAAAGCCGACCGGGTCGCGACCTCCGGACGGAGCAGAGGTGGGTTTCCGGGTTGGATAGACGGCCTTCGGAACCGCGCCGAGGCCGCGCTCGGCCGGGCCATGCCCGAACGCGAGGCCGCCCTGGCCCGGGGCTTCGTGCTCGGTCAGGACGACGCCATCGACGAAACCACCACCGAGGATTTTCGGGATTCCGGCCTGAGCCACCTTCTCGCAGTGTCGGGGCAGAACATCGTCCTGCTCGGAATGCTGGCGATTCCGTTCATGGCGCTCGCCGGGCTCGGACCACGGGCCCGCATCGGTGTCGTGGTCGTGCTGATCGTGATCTACGTCCCGCTCACCGGTGCCGGTGCCTCGATACAGCGGGCCGGGATCATGGGTCTCGCCGGTCTCGCGGCGGTCGCGGCATCGAGACCGGGATCGCGCCTCTACGCGCTCACCCTCGCGGCGGTTCTGACCCTGGCTCTCAATCCACGGGCGAGCTCCGACATCGGCTGGCAATTGAGCTTCGCGGCCGTTCTCGGGATCTTTCTGCTGGCCGGTTCGCTCCAGCGGAGGATCGAGGTCCTGCTCGGAAACGGAGGATGGCGTTCGGGGCTGGCGGGCGGGATTGCCGTGACCTTGGCGGCGACCATCGCGACCGGGCCGCTGATCGCGTTCCAGTTCGAACGTTTTCCCATGACCACTCTGGGGGCGAATCTGCTCGCGCTTCCGGCGGTCGCTCCGGCCATGTGGCTGGGGATGATGTCGGCCGCTCTCGGCCAGATCTCGGACCACCTGGCCGTACCCCTCAATCTGATCAACTCGATGCTGCTCGGCTACATTGCTCAGATCGCGGCCTGGTGCGCGTCGCCGTCCTGGGCGGTGCTCGAGGTGAGGGTGGGAGGCATCACACGTCTCGCGATGCTCTACGCGACTCTGGCACTGGTCTGCCTGGCTTTCCTCGGCTGGTTCACACCCCGGCGGCTGGGACGGGATCGACCTCCCGAAGCCGCGTCTCGCGCGAGACGCATCGCCTTGGTCGCGGTCGCGCTGTGCATCGCCGCGGGCGCTTTCGTTTCCGTGGCCGGTCTCGGGAACGATCGGCGCGAGCTTGGTGTCCCACCGTCCGGCGGTGCCCGGATCGAGGTCCTCGATGTGGGCCAGGGTGACGCGATCCTGGTCCGGCCGGATGGCGAGGCGCCGGTGCTCGTCGATGGCGGTCCGCCCGGTGGCGATCTCGAGGGGGCGCTGGAGTCGGCCGGCGCGGACCGGCTCTCGGCCGTGATCCTCACGCACGGAGATCTCGACCACTACGGCGGTCTCACCGAGATCTTCGGCCGGATCGACGTCGATCGGTTGCTATTCGACGGGGCTCCGGAAGCATTGCTGGCGCAGGCTCGCGAAGCCGGGGCGGAAGCCTCGCGGATCGCGCAGGGACGATCGATCACCACCGGACCCGTCCGGATGGAGGTGCTCTGGCCGCCCGTCCGCACCCCGGCGTCGGCCGCGGCGGCCGTCGAGGACCCCAACTCCCGCTCGGTCGTGATCGAACTGAGCGTGAACGGGTTCGAGATGCTGCTGACCGGAGATGCCGAATCGGAAGCGGCCCCGTTCGCCACGGGAGCCGTGGACGTGCTGAAGGTCGCCCATCACGGCAGCGACGACACCGGCCTGCCGGCGCTGCTGGCGGCGGCCGGCCCGGAACTGGCGATCCTGTCCTCGGGTGAGGACAACCCGTTCGGGCATCCGACCCCGGCGACGCTCGGCGCCCTGGCGGAGGCGGGCGTGGCCACGGCCCGAACCGACAAGCAAGGAACGATCTCGCTAGTAGTCAGCCCATCCGGCTATTCGATCGAAACGGGCCAATGACCCGCAACCCAGGGTTCTGTCGCATGATCGCCCCGACCCGCGTGGGGTGGGATGCGACAGAACTCCGGCGGCGGTGTGCGGCAGCGCCGCACACCGCCGCTGAAAGGGGGAGAATGGGGGGATGGCTGACCAGATGAAACCGGCGTATCTGATCCACGGCACCGATGTGGCCAAGATCGACGAGACCCGGTCCCGGCTCCGGCGGCGCGCCGAGGAAGAGGGCGGGGCGGCCTCGCTCGAGATATTCGAGCCGGCCGAGAACCGCGGCAGCCCCGACGCCGATGCCCTGGTCGCGGCGATCGAAGCGATGTCACTCATCCCGACCCGCCGATACCTGCTCGCCGACCGGATCGAGAAATGGGGCAAGCGGCAGGCCGAACGGGTCACCGAGGCCGTCCTGGCGGCGCCGCCGGACACCACCATCGTGCTGATCGCCAGGGGCAAGGTGCCCGCGGACATGGCCAAGGTCGTCAAGAAGGTCGGCGGCGACGTGCTGAGCTTCGAGGCTCCGGCCGCGCAACAGCTGCCGCCGCACCTGATCAAACTGGCCGCGGCACGCGGCTACGAACTGACCTCGGACGCGGCCCGTTTCCTGATCTCACACCTCGGCACCAACCTCACCCGGCTGACCAATGAACTCGACCGGCTCGGCCTCTGGGCCGGACCGAACGGGCGGGTCGAGATCGAGGACCTCCAGGAGATGGTCGCCGACACCAGCGAGACCAGTTCCTTCGCGCTCGGCGACGCCCTGATCGCGGGAGATCGGACGCGCGCCTTGTTGATCGCCGAGAGCCTGATCGCCCAGGGCTCGACCGCCGGCAGCGCGGTCTACCCGACCTCGACCGGCCTGCGGCGGGCCAACAAGGCGCTCTCACGGATCGAGGCGGGCGTTCCCCCGAACCAGATCGAACGCGAGCTCGGACTGCCGCCGTTCTTGGCCCGCAAGCTGATCAACTCACTGCATGGAGCGTCGGTAGAGGACATGCGCAGCGCGACGATCGCGATGGCCGACCTCGAGATCTGGACCAGGGGCGGGGCGGACTACCCCGACGAACTGGCCCTCGACCTGGCCCTCATGGCTGCAACAGATGAAGCCGGCTGAGCCGGCTTCATCAAAGGCTGGTGGAGAATTTCCCTACGCGTCGAGATCCACGGCGCCGGTGGCGACGCGGGCTGCGCGAGACTTCTTGCGGGCACCGTTGCGGCGATGGATCGCGCCGCGCTGGACGGCTTTGTCGATCTTGGAAACCAGAGCGCGATGCTCAGCTTCCACCGTATCGGCGTCGCCTTCCCCTACCGCCGTTTCAAGGCGGGTGAAGTAAGTCTTGATCGCGCTGGTGAGACGTCGGTTTTCGACGCGTTCACGCTCGGTGCGAAGGATTCTTTTTTTCTGTGAGGCTATGTTGGCCATGATCTTTTTTCTGCTCGCTGTCGGGGGGGATCCCCTCACAAGCGGTCGCCGACTATACCGGTAGCGAACTTGGAAACGCCCCCCGACCCCAACAAGAAACCGTCCGTCCCCCCGGAACTCGATGCCTTCGAGGCCGCTGCCGCCGCGGCGGAACAGGCCCTGAGCCGAATCCACGAGCGGGCCGAAGCGGTCGAAGAGAAATTCGGTCTGGCCGAACCGGCCCCCGAATTCTGGATGTCGAAAGGGGATCTCGCCGCCGAAGGCGGGGTCAGCTCGACCCTGCTCGGCACCGCCGTGGCGGAGACCGGCAGCTTCAAGCTGCCCCCGGCCGATTCCGGGATAGATGAGAAGGAGTCCGCGCCACTCGAGCGGGTTCTGGAGACCCGAGCCGAACGAGACGCGAAAAAGGCGAAAGGTCCCGGCAAGCTGGCCCGTTCGACCGCGTTCTTCTCGATCGCCACCGCGGCCTCGCGGATCGCCGGACTCGCCCGGGAGGTCATATCGGCGAGATATTTCGGCACCTCCCCCCAGATGTCGGCCTTCACGATCGCCTTCCAGGTACCGAACCTGGTGCGGGCTCTGTTCGCCGACGCCGCCCTGCAGCCCGCCTTCGTCCCGATCTTCACCGAACAGATCGAGAACGGGAAGTACAAGGAGGCCTTCCGCATGGCCTCGACTCTGCTGCTGCTGGTCACCATGGTCCTCGGGGCGATCACCGCCTTCTTCGTGCTGACCGCCGGCGTGATCATGCCGGTGTTCGACTCCAGCTTCACCCCGGCGGTGGAGACCATCATGGTGGTCCTCTCCCAGATCATGTTCCCGATCCTGATCCTGCTCGGGATCACCGGCGTCGTGGTCGGCATCCTCAACAGCTACGACCGATTCGGTGCGTTCGCGATCTCGCCGCTGTTCTGGAACATCACGATCATCGCCGTGGTCATCGCCTGCGTGCCGCTCTTCCCCGAGGAAAAGCAGATCTACGCCTACGCGATCGGCGTCGTCGCCGGCACCGTGGTCCAGCTGCTGATCCCGACATGGGACCTGAAAAACACTCCTTTCCGCTTCACCTTCAAGGTGGATTTCAGGGATCCGAACGTGCGCCGGGTGCTGATCCTGATGGTGCCGGTGACCCTCAGCCTCGGCCTGGTCAATTTCAATCTGCTGCTGAACAGCCTGTTCGGAACACTGGTCAGTGGCGACGCCCCGGCGGCGATCGACAAGGCCTTTCGCATCTACCAGTTGCCTCAGGGCATCTTCTCGGTCGCGATCGCGACCGTCCTCTTCCCGACGCTCGCCCGGTTCGCGACGCGCGGGGACTACGAGAACCTGCGGAAGACCCTCGCGAAAGGCATGCGCCAGATCGCCTTCGTGCTGCTTCCCGCGACCGCGGCGATCCTGGTTCTCGCCGAGCCGATGGTCCGGGTCGTGTTCGAGCGCGGCGCGTTCGACGCCGAGAGCACGGCGGTGGTCACGACGGCGCTCTTCTGGTTCGCCTTCTCGTTGCCCACGAACGGCATGTTCCTCCTGCTGAGCCGTACCTTCTTCGGATTGCAGCAGCCCTGGATTCCGACGATGATCGCCGGTGGAAACCTGGCCGTGACCGCCATCGCCTCGCTGCTCCTGTACAAGCCGTTCGGCGTCGCCGGAATCGTCGCCGCGACCGCCATCGCGACGACCATCTCGGTCATCGCCCAGGTGGTCCTCCTGAGGCCGCGTATAGGCGGGATCGAGGCTCCCGCGTTCATCTTCTCGACCGTGAGGGTCCTGGCCGGCTCGGCGGTGCTCGCGCTGGTCTCCTATGAGGCCTGGGACCTGGTCGACGAGGTGGTGGGACGAGGGCTGCTCGGCCAGATCGTCTCGCTCACGGTCGGCCTCGGACTCGGCGGCATCGCCTACGTCGCGGTCTGCAAGCTGCTCAAGGTGCCGGAACTCGATCAGGTCGTGAATCTGGTCAGGCGCCGCGCTTCATGAGTTTCATGACCTACCTGGCCGGCACCGCCGGCCTGCTGCTCGGCCTGTTCTTCGCGGCCGTCCCGGCGGTCCTGGCCGCCCGCCGGCTCCTCCCGGGCTGGACCGGGCCGGTCGCGTGGACGGCGGTCCTGGTGCTCACCACCGCGCTGCTGATCCTCTCCGGCCTGCTGCTGGGGACCTTCGGGATCCTCCATGGCTGGACCCATCTGCTTCTGCTGGCGCTGATCGCCGGATGCGCCTGGGGATGGCGTGCCCGGCTGACGCCTCCCGGCGAAGGCGCACCGCTGGTGCACGTTCCCGCCCCGAAGCTGCTCTGCTGGGCCGGGTTCGCGATCGCCGCGGTCGCCTTCGGCGCCTTCTCGATCGCGGTGCGGGTGAAGCTCGGGACGGGCATGACCGGATTCGATTCCACCTGGTACCACGGACCCTTCGCGGCGGGCTTCGCCCAGAGCGGCGACACCTTCTCGCTCCACTTTCTGGCCCCGCAGTTCCTCAGCTGGTTCTACCCCCAGAACTCCGAGCTGATCCACTCCTTCGGCGTCCTCGCCTACGGCAACGACCTGCTCTCGCCACTGATCAACGTGTTCTGGTTCGCGGGATGCCTGCTCGCGGCCTGGTGCATCGGCAGGCCGTACGGCGGCGCACCGATCTCCCTGGCCGGGGTGGCCCTCGTGCTCGCCTCGGCCGCGATGGCCGACCAGGCCGGAGAGGCCCGCAACGACATCGTCGGCACCTTCTTCGTGCTGGCCGCGCTCGCGGTCCTGATCAACGCCGCCGCCGGTGGCCGCCGGATCACGATCGGTCCGGCCGTCGTCATCGGACTCGCGGCCGGGCTCGCGGCCGGGACCAAGGTCAATTTCATTCCGGCGGCGATCGCGATCGCGATCGGCGCGATCGTGCTGATGCGGCCCGAGCTGCGCCGACGGGGCGGTCTGGTGGTCGCCGGGGCGGTGATTCTCGGCGGTGCCTACTGGTACCTGAGAAATCTCATCCACAGCGGCAACCCGCTGCCCTGGATCAATCACGTCGGCCCGCTCGGCCTGCCGGGGCCGGATCAGGACGTGGGCGGTCGCGATGCCGGATCGGTCTGGGGGTATCTCACCGATCTCGATGTGATCAAGGACTGGTTCCTGCCCGGGTTCGCCGACGGATTCGGTGACGGCTGGATCGTGCTGCTCGCGCTTTCGGTGCTCGCCTTCGTCTACTGCCTGGGTCGCGAATCCGGTCCCGCCCGGCGGACCGGGGCCGCGGTCGGTGTCGCCCTGACCATCGCCTGGCTGGTCGCCCCGACCTCGGCCTCGGGGCCGCTCGGCGAGCCCAACGGGTTCGTCTCGGGCCTGCGGTATCTGGCTCCGGCCCTGGCCGTCTCGATGGCCCTGCTCGGCAGTGCGGTCGGCGCGCGGGGCGTGGGCGCCCGCTGGGTGACGATGGGCGCGATCGCCCTGCTCACACCGTTCACGGTCGCGATCGGCAGTTCCTGGAGCCTGCGCCAGATCCTCGGGGGAGTGCTCGTCGCGGGCGCGGTCTTCCTGCTGCTGTTCTCCGGCCGGGCGCTCCACCGGTCGGGCTGGTCGAAGCCGAAGCTCGCGGGCGTGGCGGGGCTGCTCCTGATCACGGTCCTCGCCGGTCAGTTCGTCCAGCGCTCCTACCTCGAGAATCGCTACGCGAATCCCGATTTCACCACCGCCGGGCTCGGCCAGGTCTTCAAGTGGGCGCAGGGGATCGAAGGCGAGCAGATCGCGACCAACGTGACCCGTCAGTACCCGCTCTTCGGCCGCGACCTCGACAACGAGGTCCAGTTCGTCGGGGTTCCGGGCAAGCATGCGGGGTTCACCAAGCCGGAAAGCTGCGAGGCGTTCCGCGCCGCGGTCGCCGACGGCGAGTACCGCTACCTGGTCGTGGCGCTCGACCGGCCCAGCCCCAAGCGGGCTTTTCCGAGAGAAGCGGCCTGGATCGCCGAAGATCCGGCCGCGACCCAGATCCTGCGCAGGGAGCCGGCCGTCGTGTACCGCCTGGACGGCAAGCCGGACCCCGCGCTCTGCGGCTGACGGCCCGCGCCGGCCAGCCGCCCAAGGGCCCGGCTCGGCATACTCACTCTCCCGCATGGAACACATTCGCAACTTCTCGATCATCGCCCACATCGACCACGGCAAGTCGACGCTGGCCGACCGCATCCTCGAAATAACCGGGGCGGTCGACCCATTGAAGATGCGCGCCCAGGTGCTCGACTCGATGGACCTGGAGCGCGAGCGCGGAATCACGATCAAGGCCCAGGCGGTGCGGGTCGAGTTCAAGTCGAAGGACGGACAGACCTACCATCTCCACCTGATCGATACGCCCGGTCACGTCGACTTCAGCTACGAGGTCTCACGCAGCCTGGCCGCCTGTGAGGGCGCCCTGCTGGTGGTGGACGCGGCCCAGGGTGTCGAGGCCCAGACCGTTGCCAACACCTATCTCGCTATCGAGAACGGCCTCGAGCTGATCCCGGTCATGAACAAGGTCGATCTTCCCGGCGCCGAACCGGAGCGGGTCGCCCAGGAGATCTCCGACCTGATCGGCGTCGATCCGGACGAGATCCTGAAGATCTCCGCCAAGACCGGCGAGGGCGTGGTCGACGTGCTCGAGTCGATCGTCGAGAAGGTACCGCCGCCGAGCGGTGATCCGGAGGGTCCCGCGCGGGCGCTCATCTTCGATTCCGAGTTCGACCAGTACCGCGGCGTGATCGCCTACGTCCGGATGATGGACGGCAAGTTCAGGAAACACGGCCAGATTCTCGCGATGCAGAACGGCACCGAGGCCGAGCTCGACGACATCGGCTTCTTCCGTCCGGTGATGACCTCCGTCGACGAGATCGACGTCGGCGAGGTCGGTTATGTGATCACCGGCATCAAGGATGTCGCCAAGCTGCGGGTCGGCGACACGCTCACCGACCTCGCGAACCCAGCCACCGAGCCGCTCGAGGGCTACCGCGACGTCAAGCCGATGGTCTTCTGCGGACTTTTCCCGATCGATACGGACCGCTACGGCGATCTGCGCGACGCGCTCGACAAGATGGGCCTCAACGATGCCGCGCTCACCTGGGAGCCGGAGACCTCCGACGCGCTCGGTTTCGGTTTCCGCTGTGGATTCCTCGGTCTGCTCCACATGGAGATCGTGCGCGAACGCCTCGAACGGGAGTACGGGCTCGACCTGCTCGCGACCAGTCCGACCGTGCGCTACGACGTCCACCTGACCAACGGCACCAGCATCGAGGTGCGCAGCCCGACCGAGATGCCCGATCCGGGAACGATCGAGACGATCGAGGAGCCGTATATCCGGGCGACCGTGATCTGCCCGAGCGAGTTCGTCGGCCCGGTAATGGAGCTCTGCCAGAACCGGCGGGGCACCCATGTCGGAATGGACTATCTGAGTCCCAGCCGGGTTCAGATCCGGTACGACCTGCCGCTGGCCGAGATCGTGCTCGACTTCTTCGACATCCTGAAGTCGTCGACCAAGGGCTACGCCTCACTGGACTACGAACCGATCGGAAACCTGCCGTCGGATCTGGTGAAGGTCGACGTGCTGCTCGCCGGCGAGTCGGTCGACGCGCTCTCGATCATCTGCCATCGTGATTTCGCCTACAACCAGGGCAAGGAACTGGTCGCCCGCCTGCGCAAGACGATTCCGCGCCAGCAGTTCGACATCCCTGTGCAGGCCGCGATCGGGGCGAACATCCTCGCCCGCGAAACGGTCAAGGCGGTGCGCAAGGACGTGACCGCGAAGCTCTACGGCGGCGACGTCACCCGGAAGCGCAAGCTGCTCGAGAAGCAGAAGAAGGGCAAGAAGCGCATGAAGAACGTCGGCCGGGTGGAAGTGCCCCAGGAGGCCTTCCTGGCTGTGCTCGAACTAGACGACTGATCCTCGCGTTTAGGCTGGCTATAGTGGGCGTTTGGCGGTAAGAGCCGCCACAACTCAATGCGTTCATGGGGGTTTCTTGAGGGGCTAGGGATGAAGCGCCTGGAGAACATAGAAATCGGGGAGATCGAGAAGGTCCTGGAACTGTCCGGACAGACCTTCTGGATCGTCGCGCCCGATGGCACGATTCTCGATGTGTCCGGCGCCCTGGAGACCGGTCTCGGCTACACGGCGGACGAGCTCCGGGGCAGCCCGCTCAGGGACATCATCGTGCCCGAGCATCTGAAGGAGGCGTCGCGCCTGTTCGATTCGGTCGCCCACGGGACCGAAGGTTCCGGTGAGTTCGAGATCGAACTGAGAGTGAAGGGTAAAACCGGCCGCGGCCACGACGTCAAGGTGATCGGCGTGGCCACCACCAGGAGGGAAAGCGGTGAGCCGGTGCTGTTCGGCCTGACCACGGACATCACCCGCCAGAAGGTCGCCGAACGGGCCCTCGAAGCCGAGAGGATGCTGTTCTACAAGACTTTCGAGCACGCGCCGAACGGCATCGTGCTGCTTCATCTCGACACCGAGCGCGGGGGCATGATCAAGGCCGCCAACGAGGAGGTCGCCCGCATGACCGGGTTCACGCAGGACGAGATGATCGGCCTCTGGCTGACCGAGGGCGGCCTGATCGACATCGACCAGGAGAAACTGGCGCGGGCGCTGGTGGACAGCCGGGCGATCCTCGCGGGTGAGAAGAGTTCGTTTTCGATCGAACGGGTGGTCAACCGGCCGGACGGCACCAGCTTCCGCGTCAAGGCCGACGTATCCGCCCTGGATGTGGGTCTGCTCGGTGATCCCGACGATCCCTATCCGATCAACGCCCTCGCCCATATCGAGGACGTGACCGACCGCCGCCAGGCCGAGGGTGAGCTGCAGCATCAGGCCCGCCACGATTCGCTGACCGATCTGCTCAACCGCCGACGCTTCATCTCGCTGCTCACCGACCGGCTCGACCGCGGATCGAAGGGTCATGGCGGCGGGGCGCTGCTGATGATCGACCTCGATGGATTCAAGGCGGTCAACGATTCGCACGGGCACCTGGCGGGCGATGGGGTGCTGCGAGAAGTGGCGGTCATGCTGCGCGAGGAGCTGCGCGAATCGGACCCGGTGGCGCGTCTCGGTGGCGACGAGTTCGCGGTGCTGCTGCCGAAGACCGACGTCAAGGGTGCCCGCGAGGTGGCCGGTTCGCTGCTGGAGCGTTTCGAGCGTTCGAGCATCGAGATCGATCACGGGGCGGGGGCCAGCTTCCTGCCGCGCGTGAGCATCGGCGCGATCATGCTCGACGGCCGTCCGGTCGACGCCGAGTCGGCGCTCAGGATCTGCGACCAGGCGATGTACGAGGCCAAGCGGCAGGGCGGCGCCCGGTACGTGATCGATCTCGGCTGAGGTTCCGCGTCTCGGCGCGAGCCGGCATTGCTAGGTTTCATCCAATGGCGATCAAGACCGATGCGGTTGGAAAGACATGGCCCCCCTTCGAGTACGAGGTCGGCCGCGAGAAGATCGGTGAGTACTGCCGGGTGATGGGGATCGAGAATCCGGTCCATTTCGACCCGGTAGCGGCGCGCGACGCGGGTTTCCGCGACGTGGTCGCCCCGCCGATGTTCTGTGTCGTCTACAGCGCCGGCGCTCTCGGGCCGGCGATCTTCGATCCGGACGTGGCGATGAACTTCGCGGCCATGGTCCACGGAGGGCAGGAGTTCGAGTGGGGCGAGCCGGTCTGCTCCGGAGACATGATCACCACCACCGGCAGATGCCTGGAGATTTACGAGAAGGACGGGCGCGGCTTCTACGTCTTCGAGTCGACATCCGTCAACCAGGACGGCGAGCAGGTCGTGCGCGGCGTCTGGACCAACATCGTGAGGGGTGTGTAGCCATGAGTCAGTTCAGTCCCGGAGACCGGATCGAGGAGCTGCGGGTGACCCCGGACAAGTACGTCCCTCACCGCTATGCCGGTGCGTCGGGGGATTTCAACCCGATTCACATCGACCCCGAGTTCGCCAAGGCGGTCGGGCTGCCCGGTTCGATCCTGCATGGTCTGTACGTGATGGGACTGGTCGCCAAGGCCGGTGCGGTCGCGGTCGCCGACGGTGACCCGCGCGCCCTGAAGAAGCTCTCGGTGCAGTTCCGGGGCATGAGCTTTCCCGAGCGGGAGATCGTGGTCTCGGGCGAGGTCACCGAATCCGACGGTGAGCGGGTCGTGCTCGACGTGGTCGCCACCCAGGGCGAGAACCAGGTGATCCGCAACGCGACCGCCGAACTGGCCGTTCCCTCCTCCTGAGCGGTCCCCCCGCGTCCCCGGGCCGTCCGGGGACCGGTCTACCTACAATGGAAAGCATGCTTTCAGAGCGACAGGAGCTCATTCTCGGCCTCTTGGTCGACGCCCACCTCGATACCGGCCGTCCGGTCGGATCGAAGGCGATCGTCGAGAACGCCGAGCTGTCATGGGGCCCATCGACGGTGCGGGCCGAGCTGGCCGCGCTCGAAGCGGCCGGATATCTCACCCATCCGCACACCTCCGCGGGCCGTGTGCCGACCGACTTCGGCTATCGCCGCTACGTCGAATCGATCATGCTGCGCCCCGTCAACCGCACCCCGGCTCCGGCCGCCGAGCCGGACGTGACCCGGTTCCGCCGTGAAGTCGACGAGGCGATGCGGGAGACCACCACCGCGCTCTCGGCCATGACCGATCTGCTCGCGCTGGTCGTGGCCCCGCCGCTGGGAACCGCCACGATCCACCGGGTCGAGGCGCTGCTGCTGCAGCCGAACGTGGTCATGGTCGTCGCGATCACGTCGGCCGGCGACGTGACCAAGCGCGCCTTCACCTTCACCGTCCCGGTCGATCCGGGACTGGTCGAGTGGGCGTCCAGCTACCTGAACGAATCTCTGGTCGGAATCGACCTCGGCGCGCGGCGGATCGCCTCGAAGCTTTCGGATGCCGGTCTCGACCAGACCGAAGCCGCTTTCATCGAGCGCATATCTCCGGCCCTGGTCGATCTTGAGCAGAACCCCGGCGAGACGCTCTACGTCGAGGGGGCGGGACGGCTGCTCGACGAGCGCCGCGCGGCCGACCTGCCGCAGATCGACCGTCTGATGACCGCGCTCGAACAGCGGGCCTCGGTGCTCCGCATGATGCGCTCTGCGATCGACGAGCGATCCGTGTTCCTTTGGATCGGAGCCGAGAATCCGCAGCCTGAGCTGCGCTCGGTGAGCGTCGTCGGGGCCAACTACGGTCTCGGTCATCGCAACCTGGGATCGGTCGGCGTGGTCGGCCCGACGCGGATGGACTACCAGACCGCGATCGCCTCGGTCAGCGAGGCGGCCTCCGAACTCTCCGCGTATTTCGAGAACGTATACGCATGAGCAGTCGCGACTATTACGAGGTGCTCGGGGTTTCCCGCAGCGCCACTGACCAGGAGATCAAGAAGTCGTTCCGCAAGATCGCGCGGGAACTTCACCCGGACGTGAACGGACACGATCCCGACGCCGAGGACAAGTTCAAGGAGGCGGCGGAGGCCTATGAGGTGCTGTCCGACGAGCAGCGGCGGCAGACCTACGACCAGTACGGCCAGGACGGTCTCAGGTCGGGCGGGTTCTCTTCGCAGGCTCAGGGGTTCGGTTCGATCGACGATCTCTTCAGCGCCTTTTTCGGCGGAGCGGCCGGGGGCGGGGGCGCCTTCGGCGGTGGGTTCGGACGCCGCGGACCGGCTCCCGGAGCCGATATCGGCGTCGCGGTCCAGATCGAACTGGAGGACGTTCTCGAGGGTGTCGAGAAGGAGATCGAGATCGACGTGGTCGCCACCTGCGAGCACTGCAAGGGCAACGGGGCCGAGCCGGGCACGCCGATCAAGACCTGTGACAAGTGCGAAGGCAGCGGCGAGTTGCGCACGGTCGCGAACACCGCTTTCGGCCAGATGGTCCGGGCCACGCCCTGCGACAAGTGCAACGGTGACGGCCGGATCGCCGAGACTCCCTGCGGTGAATGCACCGGCCTGGGACGGCGTCACACTTCCAAGAGTCTGAAGGTCGACGTGCCGTCCGGCATCGAGTCCGGGCAGCGCATCCGCATCTCCGGAGCCGGTCACGCCGGTGAGCCGGGGGCACCCAATGGTGACCTCTACGTCGAGGTGACGGTCGCCGAGCGTGAGAACGTGATCCGCGACGGCAAGGACCTGATCACGGTGATCCCGGTTGACGCGACCAAGGCGATCAGCGGCGACCGGATCGAGGTCGAAACTCTCGACGGGCCCGACGAGATCGAGATTCCCGCGGGTACCCAGCCCGGCGCCGAGACCGCGCTCAAGGGCAAGGGGCTCCCGCAGCTCGGCACCTCACGCCGCCGCGGCAACCATCGATTCGTGTTCAACGTGGTCATTCCGGCCAATCTCTCGGACGAGCAGATGAGATTGGTCACCGACCTGGACGATTCACTCACCGACGACAATCGCAAGCCCAAGGAATCCGGTCTGTTCGGCCGTTTCCGCCGGGCCCGGGCCTAGAGGGGTGATCGCATGATCCGCCTGGCGGTGCGCTGTCGGCCCGAGCAGGCCGAGATGGTCCTGGCCGAGCTGACGGTGCTCTCTCCCGGCGGGGTCGAGGAGACCGCCGGGGACGGATACACCGAGTACGCGATCTATGGAGCGGAGGGCGAGCTGCCCGATATCGGTGAGGTCGAGGCGGCCAGCGGCGATGGCCTGGTCGAGGTGGTAGCCACCGAGGTCGCTGACGACTGGGCCGAACGCTGGCGGGCCTTCCACAAGCCCCTGGAGATCAGCGCGACCGACGAAACCGGACAGCCCGTCGGGACCTCCTTCTGGCTGCGCCCACCATGGGAAGACGTCGGCCCCGGCCAGTTCGAGGTCGTGATCGATCCCGGCCAGGCGTTCGGCACCGGCGCGCATCCGACCACGAGACTGAGCCTGGAGCTCCTGCTCGACCTTCATGACCGCGGCCTCTCCGGTGGGCCGCTCACCGATCTCGGCACCGGATCCGCGGTGCTCGCGATCGCCGCGGCCAAGCTCGGCTGGGGGCCGGTCGCCGGATACGACCACGAAGAGGCCGCGATCGTGGCCGCGATCGAGAACGCCGAGGTCAATGCGGTCGGCATCGAGCTCGCGCGGCTGGATCTGAAGGCCGGGCTGCCTGATCTCGCGCCGACCGTGGTCGCCAATCTCACCGCGCCCCTGCTGGAGATGGTCGCCGGCAAGATGAGTCCGGAGACGCGTCCCGAGAGACTGGTCTGCTCCGGGCTGCTGGAACGTGAGCGCGAGCGGGTCGAATCGGCCTTCGCCGGGCTCGGGCTGGTCCCCGAGAAGTTCATCGCGATCGAGGGCTGGGGCGGGCTGCTTTTCGAGGCGAGCTGATGATCGGGGTCTTCGATTCCGGGGTCGGCGGCCTCACCGTGCTGCACGAGTGCCTGGTCTCGCTACCGGCCGAGGACTATCTCTATGTCGGAGACAGCGGCCACTTTCCCTATGGCACCAAGACCGCTGAGGAATTGCGCGGGCGGGCCCTCGCGATCTCCGAGTATCTGATCGAGCGGAAGGTGAAGCTGCTGGTGGTCGCCTGCAACTCGGCCACGGCGGCAGCCGGGGACGAGGTTCGCGCGCTCGGTGCCGCGGCCGGAGTGCCCGTGGTGACCGTGATCGGTCCGGAGGCCGAGATCGCCTCGGCGATCACCGAGAACGGCAGGGTGGGTGTGCTGGCGACCCCGGCGACGGTCGGAAACGGCGCCTATCACCGTGCTCTGGAGGAACAGAGGCGGGTGCTCGATGTGACCGAGGTCGCCGCCCCCGATCTCGCCCCGATGATCCAGACCGACCTGGATTTCGACGACCACCTGATCGGCAAGGTTCGCGGCTACTGCGATCCGCTCAAGCGGGCGGACGTCGACACCCTGATTCTGGGCTGCACTCACTACCCCTTGGTGGCGCCGGTGCTTCAGCGTATCCTCGGCCGGGACGTGCGGCTGGTTTCCGCGGGTCACGCGATCGCGGGGGCGATCCAGCGGGAGCTGGCCTCGTCGGGGTCTCTGGCGGACGGCGGAACCGAGGGCGACTACCGATTTCTGGTCACCGGCAGCGTCGGGGATTTCAGTCGGGACGGAACCCGCTTCCTCCAGCTCCCGCTCGCGGGCCGGGTCGAGGCCGTTTCGATCTGAACCCGGCCGACCCGTCCCGGGGGATAGGGTTGGCCGGTGATTCGTTATCTCTCCTGGGCCGCGGTCGGGGTCCTGTTCATGGTCGGTTCGATCGCCCCGGTGGGCAAGGTGCTGTGGATTCCCGCCGTGATCGGGGCGATCCTGCTGGCGGTCGCGAAGGTGCGCTCACCGCGGTACTTCTTCGCTTTCGTGGCCGGAATCGGTGCCACCCTGATCGTGCTCGCCCTGATCAACACCACCTACATCTTCCTGGCCTTCTACGGAACGGTCCTGCTTTCAGCCGGAATCGCGTTTTTCGCGGCGTTCGGCCCGCGGACGAGTCACGCCGATCCGCCCGAGACTTTTGACTGAAGCTCCCCGGTCGGTACGCTAGTCCCATGTCAGCTGTAGACCAGATACGTGAAGACGTCCGTGCCGCGATGAAGGATCGCGACCGCCGGCTCGCATCGGCCCTGCGCATGATCCAGGACGTGCTCCAGCAGGACGCCAAACTCGGCAACGACGACGAGATCGCGGCCCTTCAACGCGAGCGCAAGAAGCGCATGGAGGCCGCCGACGCCTTCGCCGACGCGGGGCGCTACGAGCAGGCCGAGGCCGAGCGCTTCGAGGCTGAGCTGATCACCGCGTATCTGCCGGCCCAGCTCTCCGATGACGAGCTGAACACCCTGGTGAAGGAGGCGATCGAGGCCACCGGCGCCACCGAACAGAAGCAGATGGGTCAGGTCATGGGTGCCCTGAAGGACAAGGTCGCCGGCCGGGCGGACGGCAAGAGGGTCAGCACAGCGGTGCGGGAACAGCTTGCCTCGTAGGACCCTGACTCTCGACAACGATGTCGCCGCCGAGCTGGCCGGAGAGGGAGATTCGGTCCTCCGGGCGCTGCGCGAGCGCACCTCGAGCAAGGTCCACCTGCGCGGCAACATGCTCACCCTCGAGGGTGAGAACGAGGAGATGGACGAGGCGGCGAAGCTGGTCGACGAGATGGTCGAGCTGATCGAGGGCGGCAACGCCGTCGAGGCCGCCACCGTCGAATCCGTGACCAACGCGATCCAGTCATCCCGCCGTCCGGCCGAGATGCTGAACGACGTCGTCTGGCACAACCGCAACACGCGGGTCGTGCCGAAGACCGTGAACCAGAAGGTCTATGTCGACTCGATCCGTGAGAACACGGTCACCTTCGGCATCGGCCCGGCCGGTACCGGCAAGACCTTCCTGGCGGTGGCGATGGCCGCCGCCTCACTGATCGAGGGTGAGGTCCAGCGCATCATCCTGACCCGGCCCGCGGTCGAGGCGGGGGAGAGCCTGGGGTTCCTGCCCGGCGATCTCCAGGCCAAGGTCGATCCGTACCTGCGGCCGCTGTTCGACGCGCTGTACGACATGCTCGACCCGGACCGGGTCAACGGCTATTTCGACCGTGGTGTGATCGAGGTCGCGCCGCTGGCCTTCATGCGGGGCCGCACCCTGAATGACGCCTTCGTGATTCTCGACGAGGCCCAGAACACCACTCCCGAGCAGATGAAGATGTTCCTCACCCGCCTCGGTTTCAACTCGAAGATGGTGGTCACCGGCGACGTCACCCAGATCGATCTGCCGCGGGACAGCAAGTCCGGCCTGGTCGTGGTCAAGGACATCCTCGAGGGGATCGACGACGTCAGCTTCGTCAAGTTCGGCGGTGCCGACGTGGTCCGCCACCGTCTGGTGCAGAGGATCGTCGCCGCCTACGGCGAGCACGCCGAGCGCGAGGCCGACCGGTGAGCCTCGATCTCGACGACGTGCCGGCCGAGTTCCGGTCGGCCGTTTCGGCGGCGCTCGACGCGGTCGGCATCGACGAGGGCCACCTCGCGGTGGAGATCGTCGGCGATTCCCGGATACACGAGCTCAATCGCGAGTTCCGCGGCAAGGACAAGCCGACCGACGTGCTCTCCTTTCCGGTGGACGAGGACGGCCCGAGCGCCGGTCCGCGCGAGCTGGGAGACGTGGTCGTCTGTCCCGAGTACTGCGAGAACGTGACCGAGGCCGTGGTACACGGTGTGCTTCATCTCTGTGGTCACGATCACGAGACCGATTCGGGTGAGATGTTCGAGGTCCAGGACAGGGTCATGGAGACGCTCGATGCCTGAGGTCACGCGTTCGGGATTCGTCGGCCTGGCCGGGCGTCCCAACGTCGGCAAGTCCACGCTCGTCAACGCGATCGTCGGCGCCAAGGTGGCGATCGCCACGGTGCGCCCGCAGACCACCCGGCGCGCGATCCGCGGGCTGGCGACCGATCTCGAGGCGGGCAATCAGCTGGTGCTGATCGATCTTCCCGGGGTTCAACGGCCCCGCGACGAACTCACGTCGCGCATGCAGAAGAGCGTCGAACGTGAGCTGAGCGACGCGGACGTGGTCCTGCTGGTGATCAACGGGGAGGAGGGGGTCGGCGCCGGCGACCGGTTCATCGCCGAGTCCCTGCTGGCCGCCAAGGGCAACACGAGGGTGGTCTGCGCGGTCAACAAGGCCGATCGCCTGGGCCGAAACATCATTCCGGTGCTCGCCGCCGCCGCCGAGCTCGAGGGTGTGGACGAGGTTTTTCCGATCAGCGCGCTAAAGGGTGAGGGCATCGGGGAACTGACCGAGCACCTCGGCGCGATGATGCCGGAGAGTCCCTATCTCTACCCGCCGGAAGACCACTCCGATCAGCCGGAGGAACAGCTGCTGGCCGAGCTGATCCGGGGCGAGATCCTGATCCGCACCCGCGACGAGGTTCCGCACTCGGTCGAGGTCAAGGTCCACAAGATCAGCGAGCGCGAGGACGGCCTGATCAAGGTCGAGGCCGAGATCTGGGTCGAGTCGGAGTCGCAGAAGGGCATCCTGATCGGCAAGTCCGGTTTCAAGATCAGTGAGATCGGGCGCGGCGCCCGGCGTGATATCGAAGCCGAGCTGGACGCTCAGGTTCACCTTGACCTGCAGGTCAAAGTGCGCAAGAAATGGCGCCGCGACGTCGACATGCTCGACCGTCTCGGCATCGAGTAGCCCACCTCCCGAGACCGCCCCGCGGTTTCCATAGGCAATTTTCAGTAGTGGTTTGTCGTACTGATTACACGTACGAATTTTGACTATTGACACAAGTTTTTCCTGCACCTAGCGTCGAGGTGTGATTCCCAGGAGGTTGGGAGAGGTGAAGGAAAAACGAAACGAACAGGGGACAGTGTCAGGTTCAAGCGGGTCGGCTGGCTCGGTGCCGCGGCCCTTGCTCTCTTTCTCTCTCTGAGCATTGGACTCGCCGCGGCCAAGTTCAACGCCACCACCACCAATGCGGGCAACGGTGTCAACGCGTACACGGTGCCGGCCCCGACCAACTTCCGCTGTGCCGGGATCCTCAACCTGATCAATCCGCAGCTGCTGTGGGATCCGGTGACCGTGGTCGGGGGAGCGACCGTCAGCTACCAGGTGACCGATCCGAACAACGTGGTCACCACCACCTCGGGTACCTCGTACAACCTGAAGAACACGGTGCCTCTCCTGGTCGGCACCTACAAGGTCCGCACCCTGGTGACGTCTTGGAACAACTGGACCTCGGTGGATACGACCAAGACAGTGACGGCCAATGTGCTGGGGCTGCTCTACCTCTGCCTATGAAACGACGACCAACTTCAAAAGGTGGCCCAGTGCCGCGTGGAGCCGGCAATGAGGCCGGAAAAACAAGGAGGAAACAAGAATGATCTGGAACAAGAAGAAAAAGGTGATGGCGAGCATCGCCACGGTCGGTGTGCTCGGTGCGGTCGCCGCGTTCGGAGTGTTCGGCGCGTTCTCGGCAACGACCAGCAACGACAACAACACGTTCACCGCCGGCTCGGTGACGATCACGGACAACGATGGTGGCAGCTTCCTGTACTCGGTCACCAACGCCGCCCCCGGAACCACGAACCCGGCGAACGAGGCGTGCATCCAGGTGACCTACACCGGCTCGCTCGGAGCGAACGTCCATCTCTACACACCGACCGCGGCGCTTGCCTCGGCACCCCTGTCTCCCTACGTCAACCTCGAGATAACCAAGGGAACCCAGGCCAGCCCGAGCTACAAGAACTGCACGGGATTCACCCCGGTCGGATCGGCCGGCGACGTGTTCAGTGGAACCCTGCAGACCTTCGGCTCCACCTACACCAACTTCGCCACCGGAATCGCGCTGACGAACCCGGCCGCGTCGGCGACCTGGGGAACCGGTGACGCCGTCGTGTACAGGTTCCGGGCGACGCTCAGTGCCAGCGCGCCGAACTCGGCCCAGGGAGCCTCGACCGGACTTCACACATTCACCTGGGAGGCCCAGAACAACTAGCTGATGCTCACCGACGGAAAGGAGACCGGATGAAAGCGGCACGCTTCACCGGCGCGGGCATCGGCCTGCTCGCGCTGCTGCTCGTCCTGGTCTCCGCCCGTCCGGACTCAAGAGCGCCGGATCTCGGGGCGCGGCTCGATCTGGGGATCACCGCTCCGGGCACACTCGGGATCGAGCCGGGAGCACCCGCACCAGTGCTCTCGGCCCCGAGTCTGCTGGATGGCGCGCCGCCGGCCGAGGGGCGGGCGGTGATCAGCAATCTCGGGAACCGGCCGGTCACCTTCCGCCTGGCCGTGACCGAGAAGCAGCTGGCCGGGTTCGGGCGGCTGGCGGACGTGCTCCGGCTGCGGATCGTGAGCGACCGCGGGCTGCTGGCCTATGTCGGCCTGCCCGACCTGCGAAGTGGTTCGGCCCCGGTGCGGCTCGGCGTCCGGGACTCCGCCGCCGTCTCGATCGAGGCCTGGATCCCCGCTGGAACGCCGGATACCTATCAGGGCGAGCGGGCCGATGCCGACCTCGCGGTGCGGATCGAGAACCCGGAAAGGGGTGGACCGTGAGTCCCGCCCGCGCCGGAGCTCGGAAGATCGTGACGACGATCCTGCTCTGGGCGGCGATCGCGTTCATCGGTGGCCTGTTCGTGGTGGTCGCGCTGCCGAGAGTGGCCGGCGGCCAGAGCATGGCCGTGCTGTCGGACTCGATGAGCCCGGCGGTCCGGACCGGCGACGAGGTGATGGTGCGGCCGATCGACGCCGCGTCGCTGAAACCGGGGGAGATCGCGGTGTTCGACGATCCGGATGGATCCGGACGAGCGCTCCAGCACCGGGTGCAGTGGGTTTCGTCCGAGGACGGCCGCGTCCGGGTGATCACCAAGGGTGATGCCAACAGCGCGCCCGAGCGCTGGTCGGTGCCGGCCGGCAATGAGGTCGGGCGGGTCGTCGCGAGGGTGCCGAAGGCGGGATACCTGCTCGGGCGGATGGACTCGCCCTGGTTCTTCGTGATCCTGGTCGCGGTCCCGTCGCTGCTCCTGGCGGGCAGCCTGCTCGTATCGATCTGGCGGGCGCCGGAGGAGGACGACGAGAGCTGGGTGGCAAGGTGAGACGGAAGGTTCCGCTCTCGATCCTCGCCGTGGCGCTCTGCGCGGGTGGGATCGCCATCGCCTGGGCCATCGCCGGCCCGTCGGAACAGAGCCGCGGCGGCTCGGCACCCGAATTGGCGGCTGCCGGAGGTTCGCTGAAGATCGACAACTCCAAGGAGGGAAGGGCGGTGTTCTCCGCCGACGACATGGCACCCGGATCGCCGGTCACCGGACAGGTGCGAATCGCGAACCCCAACGTGATCCCGTTCAGGATGGTGCTGACCGGCGACCGTCCGGCGCCCGGCCCGCTCGGGGAGGCGATCTCGATGACGGTGAAGAGCAGCGGCGGGGGTGCCAAGACGATCTACAGTGGCCCCATGTCGGAATTCAGCCGTCAGGCGCTGGGGACCTTCCAGCCGGGTGAGAAACGGACCTATCGCTTCTCGGCCACGCTGCCGAGGGGAACCGGCAACGATCTGCAGGGAGAATCGACCGGCATCGACCTGACCTGGACCGCCACCGCCAACGCGCCGCCCGAGCCCTGCCGCCTGCGCGCCGCCCGATCCCGGTTCTTCATCTTCCGGTCGCGGCCCGTGATGCGGCTGGTGACGAGGTACCGGGCGAACGAACCCGGCGAACTGCGGGTCGTGTTCTTCGAGCGGATGGGCATCGATCGGCTCGGCCCGAAGGTCGGACAGATGACCACTCATTTCGAACGCAGCGTCGAGACCTGGAGGATGAACCGGGTGCGCCGCCGGATGCCGGAACGGCTGCTCGAACGCCTGCGAACCGAGCCCAACGGGTTCATCGCCCGCATCTACATCCATCAGGCACCGGCCTACTGTGCCCGCCGCCTGAACCTGATCCTCTCGGATCTGCGCCGGGTGGACCGCCAGTTCGTCTGGTTTCAGCGGGGTACGTTCCGAACGATCAGGTAGGCGACCCGGCCGCGGACCCGCCAACCGGATTTCGCCGGTCCGGTCGACGCCATAGGATTGGCGAATGAAAATCAAGCTCACACTCGTATCCCTGCTTGCGATGGCCACACTCATGGCAGCCGGCTGCGGGGGTGACGACTCGTCCTCCGACAACGCGGAGGACACCGAGGCGATCACGGCGCTGATCACCGAGATCAATCGCGTCACGAAGGAAGAGGATGCCCAGGGCTTCTGCGCGGTGATGTCCCCGAGCGGCGTCAAGGAGACTTTCAACACCCAGTCGCGCTGTGTCAAGGAGACCGGCAAGATCCTCGAGCAGACCCGTGGGACCGAACCCACCCTGGAGATCGAGGACATCCAGGTTGATGGCGATACCGCGACCGTGGATCTGAAAGGAGCCTCCGGCGGGGCTCCGGTCGAGCTCGTGAAGGAGGGCGGCAAGTGGTACGTCCCCCTCAGCACGGGTACGACGTCTGACTCGGACTCTTCGGAGAACACCGATGGCTGACGCCGTGAAGGTCGAGTTCGACGCGGACGGGCTGGTGCCATGCATCGCCCAGGACGCCGACACCGGCGAGGTGCTGACGCTCGCCTACATGAACGAGGAATCACTTGCCCTGACCGAGAGCACCGGCGAGATCCACTACTTCAGCCGTTCCCGCCAGGAGATATGGAAGAAGGGGGAGACCTCGGGCAACGTCCAGAAGGTCCGCCAGCTGCGGGTCGACTGCGATGGCGACGCCCTGCTGGCTCTGGTCGAGCCCGCCGGACCGGCCTGCCACACCGGCGAGCGCACCTGCTTCTACCGTGACCTGGCCTCCGGTGGCGGGTTCGAGCCCGTGCGCGGCGAGGCCCTGGCCGAGCTGGAGCGCACGCTCCAGGCGAGGGCCACCGAGCGTCCTGAGGGCAGCTACACGGTCGAGCTGCTCGAGAATTCCGAGCTGGCGGCGGAGAAGGTGCTGGAGGAGGCCGAGGAGGTGACCCGCGCGGTGCGTGAGGAGAGCGACGAGCGGGTCGCGAACGAGGCCGCCGACGTGCTCTACCACCTCACCGTCCTGCTGAAGTCGAGGGATATCGGGCTCGATCGGGTCATGGAGGTCTTGAATGGCCGCCGATCCTGACCTGATCTCGCGGCTGGAGCCGACCCTCGAGCGGGCCAGGGAGCTCACCCCGGCCTCGAACGTCGTGCCGGTGAAGCTCACTTTCACCGACGATTGCGAGACCCCGGTCTCGGCCCTGCTGAAGCTGCGCGACGACGGTCCCTGCTTCCTGCTGGAGTCCGCCGAGCGCGGCCAGGTCGGCCGCTACTCCTTCCTCGGTACCCAGCCTCACTCGATCCTCCGCTGGAGCGGCGGCTATCTATCCGAATTCCCCGGTGACGCGATCTCGGGCGAGGGCGAGGCGATCTCCAAGGTCGACGCCCCGGACCCCTATGAGGCGGTCGCCAATCACCTGGCCCAGTACCGCGTGGCCGAGGTTCCCGGCCTGCCCCCGTTCGCCGGTGGAGCGGTCGGCCTGTTCGGCTATGACCTGGTGCGCACGGTCGAGCCGCTGGGCCCGCCGAACGACGATCCGCTCGGACTGCCGGACCTGGCCCTGATGATCACCGACGTGATGGTGATCTTCGATCACCTGCACAACCAGATGACGATCATGTCCTGCGCCTTCGCCGAGGAGGATGGCATCGACGCGGCCTACGAACGGGCCGCGGAGAAGATCGCCGCGGTGCGCGAACGGCTGCGCGGTCCGGTCCCGATCGTCGAGGGCACCGCTTCGGTCGACGCCCCGCCCTTCGAGTCGAACGTGACCCGCGAGCAGTTCGAGGCGACCGTCGCCCGGATCGTCGAGTACATCTACGCCGGAGACGCCTTTCAGGTGGTCCCTTCGCAGCGTTTCTCGGCCGAGCAGAAGGCCGAGGCGCTCTCGATCTACAGGGGTCTCCGGGCGATCAACCCGTCGCCCTACATGTACTTCCTCGAGTTCGGCGACTTCCAGATCGCCGGAGCCTCGCCGGAGCCGCTGCTGAAGGTGAACGGCGACGTGGTCGAGATCCGGCCGATCGCCGGAACCTCTCCCCGCGGCGGCACCGAGGAGGAGGATCGCGCGCTCGCCGAGAAGCTGATCTCCGATCCCAAGGAGCGGGCGGAACACGTGATGCTGGTCGACCTTGCCCGCAACGACATCGGCAGGGAGGCCGTCTACGGCACGGTCGAGGTCGAAGAGCTGATGGTGGTCGAGACCTACTCCCACGTGATGCACATCGTCAGCCGGGTCACCGGGCAGCTGCGTCCCGGCGTCGGCGCGCTCGACGTGCTGCGCTCGGCCCTGCCCGCCGGCACGCTCTCGGGCGCGCCCAAGGTGCGGGCGATGCAGATCATCGACGAGATGGAGACCGTGAAGCGCTGCTCCTACGGCGGCGCGATCGGCTATCTCTCCTGGGACGGGGATCTCGACACCGCGATCCACATCCGCACGGCGCTGATCAAGGACGGGCAGGTTCACATCCAGGCCGGCGGCGGCACCGTCGCCGACGCCAAGCCCGCCTATGAGTACGAAGAGTCGGTGAACAAGGCCAAGGCGATGTTCCGTGCGGTCGAGGTCGCCTGCGAACATCCGGATTGGGCGTGAGCGGCATGCGCGTACTGGTGATCGACAACTACGACTCATTCACCTACAACCTGGTGCAGTACCTGGGCGAGCTGGGGGCCGAGGTCGAGGTCGTGCGCAACGACGTGAAGACCGTCCCGGAGCTGCTCGATGCAGGCTACGGCCGGGTGGTGGTCTCACCCGGACCGTGCACGCCGAACGAGGCAGGGGTCTCGCTGGAGGCGATCCCCGCCTTCGCCGAAGCGGGGATCCCGGTGCTGGGCGTCTGTCTCGGACATCAGGCGATGGTCCAGGCCTTCGGCGGCACGGTCGTCCAGGCCGAGCCGATCCACGGCAAGCACGCGGAGATCGAGCACGACGGCAGGACGATCTACCAGGGCCTGCCCTCACCGCTCACGGTGGGCCGCTACCACTCGCTGATCGCCGGTCCCGACATCCCGGACGCGCTCGAGGTGAGTTCCACCTTCGGTGACATCGTGATGGGAGTGCGGCACCGGGAACTTCCCGCCGAGGGCGTCCAGTTCCATCCCGAGTCGGTCCTGACGCCACTGGGCATGTCGATGATCGCGACCTTCATCGGGGTCGAGTACGAAATTCCAAGCGAAGGAGTCGCAGTTGCCGAATGAAGTCGTGACCCGGGCGATCGACGCGGTCGCCTCCGGGAACCACCTGACCGCCGATCACGCCTCGGCCGTTCTGTCCGAGATCATGGAGGGCCGCTCCAGCGAGGTCCAGACCGGCGCGTTCCTGATCGCGCTGCGGACCAAGGGGGAGACCGTGCCCGAGCTGGTCGGCCTGGCCCGGACCATGCGGTCGCTGGCGAACCAGGTCGAGGCGGCGCGCCATGACCTGGTCGACACGGCGGGCACCGGTGGCGGTCCCTCCACCTTCAACGTCTCGACCACGGCGGCGATCGTCGCCGCCGGGGCCGGCTGCGCGGTCGCCAAGCACGGCAACCGTTCGAACACGAGCCAGAGCGGATCGGCCGATCTGCTGGAGGCGCTCGGTGTCAACATCGAGATCGATTCGGCCCGGGTCGGCGCGTCGATCGACGAGATCGGCTTCGGATTCATGTTCGCTCCCCGCCACCACACCGCGATGGCCCATGTGATCCCGGTGCGCAAGGAACTCGCGGTCCGCACCATCTTCAACTTCCTCGGCCCGCTGACCAACCCGGCGGGAGCGTCCCGGCAGGTCATCGGCGTCGCCGATCGCCGCTACCAGGAATCGATCGCCGAGGCGCTGGTCGGTCTCGATTGCGAAAGGGCCCTGGTGGTCGCCGGAGACGACGGGCTGGACGAGGTCACGATCTCGGGAAGGACCCGCATGATCGAGGTGATAGACGGCGGCACCAGGGAGGTCCTGGTCGAGCCGGGAGAGTTCGGCATGGAGACCGCGGAGCTGTCCACGGTGGCCGGTGGCAGCCCTCAGGAGAACGCGGACGCGACCCGGGCGGTGCTCGAGGGCGAGCGCTCACCGCGCCGCGATCTGGTCCTCCTGAACGCCGCCGCGGCCATCTACGTGGGCGGGAAGGCCGATGATTTCGCGGCCGGTGTCGAGGCCGCGCGCGACTCGATCGACGGCGGTGCGGCCGCAGGCGTTCTTTCACGTCTCGTAAGCTTCACCTCCGATCAGTAGTCTGTCTCCGCTAGTGGGAATACTCGAGCAGCTCATCTCGGCCGCGGGCCAAAGTGTCGATAGGCGCAGGAAGCAGGTGCCTCTGGAAAAGCTGGAGGCCGATCTCGGCCTGCGCGACAAGGATCGCCCCTTCCGTGAGGCCCTGACCAGACCCGGAATGTCGCTGATCTGCGAGTTCAAGCGCCGCTCACCCAGCGCCGGTGACATCGCGCCCGGTACCGATCTCGCGACGCAGGTCAAGGCATACGAGCAGGGCGGGGCGGCCGCATTGTCCGTGCTCACCGACGAGGTCCATTTCGGCGGCAGCCTGGAAGACCTCGCCAAAGCCCGCGAAAGCTGCGGCCTGCCGATCATCCGCAAGGACTTCATCGTCGATCGCTACCAGCTGCTCGAAGCGGCGGTGGGCGGGGCCGACGCGGTGCTGCTGATCGTCGCGGTGCTCGACGACGAGCGCCTGCGGGCCTTCCAGGCCGAAGCCTGGGAGCTCGATCTCGACTGCCTGGTCGAGGTCCACGACGAGCGCGAGCTCGATCGCGCCCTCGAGGCCGACGCCGAGGTGATCGGCATCAACAACCGCAATCTCGACACCGGCGTGGTCGACGTCCAGACGACGTATGACCTGATCACCGACGTCCCGGCCGGCAAGACCGTCGTCTCGGAAAGCGGAATCTCCACCCGCGAGGAACTGGTCGAGCTGGAAAGGGTCGGCGTCGACGCCGCCCTGATCGGCGAGAGCCTGATGAAGTCCGAGGACCCCTCGGCCAAGGTCAGGGAGCTGGGAGGCGTCAGCGACGCCACCAGCGAGCATTTCCTGCCCTGACCACTTTAGAAAAGGCTAAGAAACGTCTTAGACAAGGCGAATGCGTGGCGTCAATGATGCTGCCATGACAAGTCGAGGTGGTTCCTTCCGAAACATGTTCTTCGCCGCCCTCCTGGGCGGCCTTCTCGTTGCCGTGCTCGGCTTCGGTGCGGTGCAGGCCGGCTGGATAGGCAAGAACGAGACCACGACCAGAACCATCGCGACGGCGAATCCCGTCGCCGACAACCAGGATCAGGGACTCGTCAACCAGATCTACGAGCGGGACGGCACCGGCGTCGGCTTCATCACCGCCTCGGGCGTCTCGGAGGGCGGCTCCGAATTCGATCCGTACGGACAGTCTCAGCAGGGCACCGCGACCGGCTCCGGCTTCCTGATCGACAAAGAGGGCCACATGGTGACCAACAACCACGTGGTCAACGGCGCCAGCGAGATCAAGGTGACCCTCGGCGACTCGGACACCAGCTACGACGCGGAACTGGTCGGAGCCGACGAATCGAGCGACCTGGCCCTGCTGAAGGTCGACGCGCCGGAAGACGCGATGCATCCGCTGGCGATCGGCGACTCGGCCGACATGAAGGTCGGTGACCCGGTCGTCGCGATCGGCAACCCCTTCGGCCTCGACCGCACGGTCACGACCGGCATCGTCTCCGCCCTGCAGCGTGAGATCCAGAGCACCAACGGCTTCTCCATCTCCAACGTCATCCAGACCGACGCCTCGATCAACCCCGGCAACTCGGGCGGCCCATTGATCAACACCGACGGTGAGGTGATCGGCGTCAACTCGCAGATCGCGACCGGCGGCGGCAGCAACGGCAGCGTCGGCATCGGCTTCGCGATCCCCTCGGACACGGTCAAGTCGGTGGTCGATCAGCTGAAGACGACCGGTGAGGTCAAGCACGCCTTCCTCGGCATCAGCGGCGCGACCATCAACTCGGACGTAGCCGACGCGCTCAACCTCGACACCGACAGCGGCGTGCTGGTCCAGGAGGTCACCAAGGACAGCGGGGCCGACGACGCCGGGATCGAGGGTGGCGACACCGCCGTCACGGTCGAGGGCGCCAAGGTGCTCACCGGCGGCGACATCATCACCGCGGTAGATGGCAAGGACGTCAGCTCGATGGAAGAGGTGGTCGCCGCGATCAACGAGGCCAAGGTCGGCGACAAGATCGACGTCACCCTCGACCGCGACGGTCAGAGCAAGGACGTCACGGTCACCTTGGGCGAGCGCCCGGACGACGCGTCGGGTTCATCCTCGGGCGATTCGTCCCAGACCCCGCCCGAGCAGCAGGGAGAGCAGCCCGCGCTGCCGCCGGGCTTCGGTCAGTAGACAGAGTTTTCATCCCGCCGAAAGGCGATTCCACGACGGGAAAGGGGCCACCCACGGGCCCCTTTCCCGTTGGTCTTGCAGGCCCCGATTCAGAGCTTCCCCTACCCTAGATGCATGAAGGTAAAGGTCTGTGGAATAACGAATCTCGAAGACGCCGAAGAAGCCGTGGGGCTGGGCGCCTGGGCGATCGGCCTGATTCACCACAAGGAGAGCCCCCGGCGGGTCAAGTTCAGTGACGCCGCCGAGATCGGGGCGGCCTTCCGCAGAGATTGCGAGATCGTCGGCGTGTTCGTGAATCCGACCCTGGACCGCGTGGTCGAGGCGGTGGCGAACGCCAACCTGAGCATGGTCCAGCTGAGCGGCAACGAAGGCATGTCCTTCTGCACCGAGGTCGCCCGCCGCACCGGCGTCAAGGTGATCAAGGCGATCCACGTGGCCGATTCCGGTGACATCCGCGGGGCCGAGGCGTATCGCACCGACTACCACCTCTACGACACCGGCAAGGCCGGGCTGTGGGGCGGAACGGGCAAGACCTTCGATTGGAACCTGCTTCACAACCATCACTCCGGCGTGCCCTTCATCGTCGCCGGCGGCCTGAACCCGGACAACGTCACCGAGGCGATCCGGGTAACCCGTCCGGACGCGGTGGATGTCGCGAGCGGGATCGAGTCCTCGCCCGGATTCAAGGATCACGGCAAGATGGCCAGCTTCTTCCACGCGGCGCGCTACACCCCGGTGGCCTGAATTGGACATCCAGCACCAGCGGGTCCACAAGTCGATGCAGGAGATCCCGGGCCGGTTCGGCCCCTACGGCGGCCGCTACGTCCCCGAGACGCTGATCCCGGCGCTCGACGAGCTCGAAGAGGCCTGGGCCGATGCCCGGCGGGACCAGGAGTTCATGAAGAACCTGGCCGATCTGCAGCGGGACTTCATCGGCCGTCCGACCCCGCTCTATCTGGCCTCCCGCCTGAGCGAGCGGGTCGGCCGCAAGGTCTATCTGAAGCGTGAGGACCTCAACCACACCGGCGCCCACAAGATCAACAACGCGCTCGGTCAGGTCCTGCTGGCCAAGCGCATGGGCAAGCCGCGGATCATCGCCGAGACCGGCGCGGGCCAGCACGGCGTCGCCACCGCGACCGCCTGCGCCCTGCTCGACGTCGAATGCGTCGTCTACATGGGCAGCGAGGACATCCGCCGCCAGCGGCCCAACGTGGAACGCATGGGCCTGCTCGGAGCCGAGGTCGTCCCGGTCGAGGCCGGGGCCAAGACCCTGAAGGAGGCGGTCAGCGCCGCGATCCGCGACTGGGTCGCCAACGTGGAGACCACTCACTACGTGATCGGTTCCGTGGTCGGCCCGGCCCCCTTCCCGCTGCTGGTCCGCGATCTCCAGCGGATCATCGGCGACGAGGCCCGGGTTCAGGCCCTGGAGGCCGAAGGCGTCCTTCCGGAACGAGTCATCGCCTGTGTCGGTGGCGGATCGAACGCGATCGGCACCTTCACCGCCTTCGTACCTGATGAGAACGTCCGGCTGATCGGAGTCGAGGCCGCCGGGGAGGGAGTGGACACCGACCGCCACGGGGCGTCGCTCAGCGCAGGCCGCACATCCGTCCTCCACGGCTCGATGTCGGCGGTGATCGCCGACGAGGAGGGCCAGATCCTCGAAGCCCACTCGATCTCCGCCGGACTCGACTATCCCGGGGTCGGCCCCGAGCACGCCTATCTGCGTGACACCGGCCGGGCCGAGTACGTCTCGGTGACCGACCAGGAGGCGGTGACGGCCTTCAAGCTGCTCAGCCGGATGGAAGGCATCATCCCGGCGCTGGAGTCCTCGCACGCGATCGCGTACCTGCTCGGCGAGGGCCGCAACTCGGAGGCCGGCTATGACCTAGTCTGCCTCTCCGGCAGGGGAGACAAGGATCTCGCCGAAGTACTGGGGCTTGAAGATGCCTGAGACATTGTCGGTCGGCGCCGAACGCATCGAAGCTGCCTTCGCCCGGGCGAAAGCCGAAGGGCGCGCCGCACTGATGCCGTACATGATGGGCGGCTTCCCCGATCCGGAAGCCTCGATCCGTGTCGCCACCGCCTACGCCGACGCCGGGGCGGACCTGATCGAGCTCGGCGTCCCGTACTCCGATCCGCTCGCCGACGGTCCGGTGATCCACAACGCCGCCACGGTCGCCCTGAGCGCCGGGGTCAGGTTCGAGAACGTGCTGGACACCTGCCGGGCGGTCAGTGACCGGGTTCCGGTCGTCCTGATGGCCTACACCAACATGGTGCTCGGCAAGGATGGGCCCGGTGCCTTCGCCGAACGGGCGATCGCCGCCGGTGCCTCCGGCGTGATCGTGCCGGACCTGCCGCTGGGCGAGGACGAGCCGACCCGGAACGTGCTCAACCAGGCGGGGCTGGCGGTCGTGCCGCTGATCGCGCCTACCACCCTCGGTGCCCGCCGCGAGGAGATCTGCCGGATCGCGGCCGGTTTCGTCTACGTCGTCTCCTCGGTCGGCACGACCGGAGAACGCCGGGAGGTGCCCGTCCATCTCCGGGAACTGGTCGAGGACGTGAAAGGCAAGGCCGAGGTTCCGGTCGCGGTCGGCTTCGGGATCGGCACGCCCGATCAGGCCGGCGAGGTCGGCGGGATCGCCGACGGAGTGATCATCGGATCGAAGCTCGTGCGCCTGGTCGCCGACGCTCCCGACACCGACACGGCCGTCGCCGAGGTCACCCGGTTTCTGGCCGAGACCCGCGCCGCCATCGAGCGGTAGCCGTCCGCCCGCTTTCGCTAGGATTCCCCTGATGCTGATCCCGGTCACACTTTTCATTGCCGCCGCCGCTGCCGTCTTCTCCTACTCGCAGGGCCAGGGTGGTCCGGTGGCCGGTTGCGTCTTCTTCGCGGTCCTCTTCGGAGGCGCGTTCATCCACGTCTGCCAGCCGCTCATCGACAAGATGAAGCCGCTGCGCCCCGGCAACAAGACCGAGTAGGCCATGCGGATCGGCGTGCTGACGGGCGGGGGCGATTGTCCCGGTCTGAATGCCGTGATCCGTGGAATCGTCCGGCGCGGGGTATCCCAGTACGGCGACGAGTTCATCGGTTTTCGTGACGGCTGGCGCGGTCCTCTGGAGCTTGACTCGATACCGCTCGGGATCGACCTGGTGCGTGGCATCCTGCCCCGTGGCGGCACCATCCTCGGCTCCTCCCGGACCAATCCGGCCAAGGTCGACGGTGGAGTCGAGCTGATCGGGCGGAACCTGGAGGCCCAGGGGATCGATGGTCTGATCGCGATCGGCGGTGAAGACACGCTCGGCGTCGCCAAGACGCTCAACGACGCCGGGATCAAGGTGATCGGGGTACCGAAGACGATCGACAACGATCTCGGAGCCACCGACTACACCTTCGGCTTCGACACGGCCGTGAACATCGCGATGGAGGCGATCGACCGGCTCCACACCACCGCGGAGAGTCATCACCGGGTGCTGATCGTCGAGGTCATGGGCCGCCATGCCGGCTGGATCGCGTTCCATGCCGGCCTTGCGGGCGGTGCCAACGTCATCCTCATCCCGGAACAGGACTTCGATCTCGAACGGGTCTGCGCGTACATTGAGCGGCGCTTCGAGGACCAGTACGCGCCGATCGTGGTGGTCTCCGAAGGTGCCAAGCCGATCGGCGGCTTCCCGGCTCAGGATGAGAGCAAGACCGACGCCTTCGGTCACGCCCGTCTCGGCGGGGTGGCCCACTGGCTCGAGGAGGAGATCGAATCGAGGACGGGCAAGGAGGCACGGGCGACCGTGCTCGGCCACGTGCAGCGAGGCGGCACCCCGACCGCCTTCGACCGCGTTCTCGCGACCAGGTTCGGCCTGCACGCGATCGAGGCGGCCCACGAAGGACAGTGGGGCAAGATGACCGCCCTGCGATCGACCGAGATCGAGATGGTCGAGATCGCCGAAGCGGTCGCCGAGCTGAAGACCGTTCCCCCGGAGCTCTACGAGGAGGCCGAGGTCTTCTTCGGCTAGTCGGTGGCGATCAGGCTGCGGGCCAGGGGAGCGCCCGGGAATTGATGGAGGGCGCCGCCGGTGCGGAGGCCGCCGACGTCGATGGTGCGGAAGCCCGCCCCGGTGAAGAGTTCGCCGACCGTGTCCTTGGCCTCCTGGTCGTCACCGGAGACGAACAGGACCCGGCGGCCCTCCGGCAGGACCGGATCCGAGGCCAGCACGGAGGCCAGCAGGATGTTCGCGGTCTTGACGACCCTCGCGCCGGGCACCCATTCGGCGAAGACCTCGCTGGAGACCCGTCCACCGAGATCGGCAGGCTTGTAGTCCGGTGGGACCACCGCGTTGTTGGCGTCGATCACGATCCGGCCGTCCCACTCGATGCCCTTGACCGCACCCTCGATGTGAGCCCAGGGGACCGCGACCGCCACCACTTCGCATGAGGCGGCTTCGGCGATGGTTCCGGCCCGGGCTCCCTCGCCGAGCTTCTCGACCACGTCACCGAGGGTTTCCGGCCCACGACTGTTGGCGATCACGACCTCGTTTCCGCCGCGCAGCATCTGGGTGGCGATCGCCCGGCCGATGTTGCCGGCCCCGATGATTCCCACGGTTACGTTCGTTGTCATGTTCACTTCCTCAGCAGATTGGCGAGAGCGCCGGCCAGTTCGGGCTGCTTGAACTCGTAGCCGTTCTCGGTCGCTTTTCGTGGATAGACACGCTGGCCCTCGGTCAGGATCTGACCGAACTCGGGTCCGCGCAGCGCCTTCATCGCGAAGCCCGGAATGGGCGCGATCGCCGGTCGTCCGAGGGTCCTGCCGAGCTGCTTCGAGAACTCCCTGTTGGTCACGGGATTCGGGGCGGTCGCGTTGATCGGTCCCACCGCCGCCTCGTTGTCAAGCGCCCAGAGCAGGATCCCGATCTCGTCGTGCCGGTGAATCCACGACATGTACTGCCTGCCGCTCGCGATCGGGCCGCCGACACCGAGCTTGAAGGGAGTCAGCAGCTCCCCTAGCAGGCCGCCGTTGGGGTCGAGCACATGGCCTGTGCGGATCGTCGCGACCCGCACGCCGCATTCGCTCATCGAGTTCGCGGCGGCCTCCCACCGGACGACCACGCCGGCGAGGAAATCGTCGCCGGGCGCGGCGTCCTCGTAGAGCAGCTCGTCGCCGCGATCGCCGTAGTAGCCGACGGCAGAGCCGGAAATGAAGATCCTCGGTGGATCGTCGAGAGTCGCGATCGTGTCGGCCAGGTTCTTGGTCGCCTTGATTCGGGTCCGGGCGATCCGGTCCTTCACATCGTCGTTCCAGCGCTGGTTGATCGGCTCGCCGGCGAGATTGACGACCGCGTCGACTCCCTCGAGCGCCTTGTCGGACGGCCGCTCCATCGTCGGCTCCCAGAGATGCCACTCGACCCGGGACTGGGCGATGGCCGCCTTCTCCGGGTTGCGGCTCACACCGACCACCTGGTCGCCGCGATCGATCAGCGCGTTGCACAGCCCCGATCCGACCATGCCGGTCGCGCCGGTCACGAGAATTCGCCTGCCACCGGCATCTGAGGGGTCATGTTGCGCCATTACGCCTATTCTAGTCTGAACCGGTTCTGATTCAGACAGGCAGGACCGGGTGTTTCAAGACAATTTCCGGGTAGGTAACCAGTAGGCGCGGCGAGCCGATCGACGCTCTTCCGTGTTCCAAACAGCTAGATGCAGAATGGCAGGAATATCCCCGTGAATGTCCCCCTCAGCACCAACTTGACCCGGTTCCTCTTCGCCGTTTCGGCCGCCATGGCCCTGCTCCTCTCCGCGTTCGCGTGGAACGCCGACCCGGCCGCCGCGGCACCGAAGAAATGCTTCGGCAAGAAGGTGAACCGGGTGATCTCGGGGAACGGCAAGAAAGTCAAGCTGAAGTTCAGGGACGTCACCTGGATCAAGGGCGACCGGGTCACGGTGATCGCCAAGCCGTACAGCCGGATCTGCTCGGACGAAGGACGCCAGTACGTGCATGCCGGCAAGGGAAGGACCTTCACCAGCACCGGGGCCGACGACGACCGCGTCTACCTTCACAACAGCAGCAACAAGAACGAGGTCCAGGCCGGATTGGGCAGCGACCTGATCGTCGGCTCGAAAGGCCACGACTTCCTCTACGGATCCCCGAAGAGCAATCCGGGCGGCGCACCCGACAGCGACGTGATCTACGGGGTCGGCGGAAACGACCGGATCTTCGATTTCTCGGGTGAGGGCAACCGCCTCAACGGTCAGAACGGCTCGGACCGCATCTACAGCCTCGGTGACGCGGTGAGCGAGATCCACGGCGGCAGCGGAACCGACTTCCTGTACTCGAACGGCGGAAGGACCGACGGCGGGGTGCTGGAGAAGGTGTTCGGCGAGCAGGGCAACGACCGGCTGCGAGGCGACCAGCCGAACAACAACGGACCGGCCTACTTCGACGGCGGGGAGGGTGACGACTGGGTCTACGGCACCCCCGCCGACGACACGATCATCTTCCATTCCGGAATCAAGAAGATCTATGCCGGTGAGGGCGACGACCTCGTGGTGAGCACCTCTCGCGGCCGGGCGACCGTGGACGGCGGATCCGGCAACGACACGATCTCGTACGCGGCCCACACCCCTCCCGGAGGGCGCAAGATCACCGGGGTGGACATCGACCTTTCGGCCGGCACCTCACTCGGTTACAGCCGCTACGCCCTGTCCGGCCTGGAGAACGTGATCGGATCGCCCTTCGACGACCGGATCAAGGGTGACAACGGCAAGTTCAATGTGATCGACGGCGGCCTAGGTGACGACGAGATGATCGGCCAGGAACGCGACAGGGACGAAGGCGACGGCGGCCTCGGAACCAACGAGTGCGAAGGCTTCGCCAAGACCAGCCGCTGCAACCGCGAATCACCGGGTGATCTCGGCGGCAACGTGCCCCTGGTCGACATCAACGAAGGCGGCATCCTGACCGTGATGGGCAGCCGCAGGGCCGACGAGATCTCGGTCGGTTACGACCCCGCCGCCAACCAGTACCGGGTCTCGGTCCCCGGCCGCGGCATCCCCTCGGGACTCTGCACAGGCGCGAACCAGGAACTGAACGTCATCAACTGCCCGGCCGACGCCAACAGCCTCAACGGCATGCTGATCTACGGCAACGACGGCGACGACAGGATCTCGCTGCAGAACTCGATCCCCTCGACGATGACGACCACGATCAACGGCGGAACGGGCAACAACACCATCAACGGCGGTCCCAGCAAGGACTTCATCTCCACCGACTACGGCAGTGCCGGAAGCACGATCGACGGCGGCGACGGGCTCGACGTGATCTACATCAACGACAACGTCACGGCGCGGGGAGGCAAGGGAACGGACGGCATTCACGTACGCAATCCCTGCCTGGGCGGATCGGCATCGGGCGGGGACGACACCGACAGCGTCATCTTCGCCGGGGCGGACCGGGGTGTGAAGGCCGACATCGCCGGCGGATACGCCGAATGGAAGTCGGGTGGCTGCGCGAACCGCCTGTCGATCGGCGGTGACGTCGAGAAGCTCGAGGGAACCGCGTACGACGATCACCTGATCATCGGACGGCGGCTGGCCGCGCAACAGGGCAAATCGACCCTGCTCGGCCGGGAGGGCAACAACATCCTCGACTCCAAGAACGGGGTCAGGAACACGGTCACGACCGGGCCGGCCGCCCACAAGAACACCGTGATCGCCGACAAGAAGGACAAGATCGTGTGGGGCTGGGGCCTCGCCGCCTTCTAGGCTCTCGGGATGAGACAGGAGATCCCATATGACCAGAACGAAGGCCGCAGGTTCCACGGGCTGCTGAACTCGGTGATCGTGCCGCGGCCGATCGCCTGGGTTTCGACCACCTCGCCGGAAGGGGTCGACAACCTCGCGCCCCATTCCTATTTCACGGTCTCCAGCGTGATCCCGGCGATCGTCCAGTTCACCTCGGTCGGCCACAACGATTCGCTTCGCAACGCGGTCGAGACCGGTGAGTTCGTGGTCAACCTCGCGACCCGTCCGGACTTCGAGAAGGTCAACGCCACGGCGACGAGCTTCCCGCCCGAAGTCAGCGAGTTCGATGCGGTCGGAATCGAACGCGAACCCTCGAGCACGGTCAGGCCGCCGCGGGTGGCGAGCTCACCCGTGGCGATCGAGTGTGCCACCGAGGGAACCCGGGATTTCGGCGACTCGGTGGTCGTGTTCGGCCGCCTTCAGCACATCGCGATCGACGAGGACGTGCTGACCGACGGCCGTCCCGACATCACCAAGCTCGAGCCGCTGGCCCGCCTGGGCGGGCCGCTCCAATGGTCGGAGATCGGCGAGATCAGGGAGATCACGAGGATTCCCCACGACGAATGGCCCGGGCACTTCGACCCGGGCTGATCCGGCCGGCTAGCGCCCGAGGTCGGTGAAAGCGCCGGTCTCGACCGAGAAACGGGCGTCACCGGCACGTTTCGCCTCCTGGACGACCGCGTCGGCCACCCTGGGGGCGACGTCGCGATCGAACACCGAGGGGATGATGTAGTCCTCGGAGAGGTCGTTCTCGCTGACCACGTCGGCGATACCGCGGGCGGCGGCCATCTTCATCTCCTCGGTGATCTGCGGCGCGCCGGCGTCGAGCGCCCCGCGGAAGATGCCGGGGAAGCAGAGCACGTTGTTGATCTGGTTCGGATAGTCCGACCGGCCGGTGGCCATGATGCGCACGTACTTGGCGGCCTCTTCGGGGGAGACCTCCGGGTCGGGGTTCGACATCGCGAACACGATCGGGTCGCGGTTCATCTTGCCGAGCGACTCGGGCTGGATGATTCCCGGTCCGGACAGTCCGACGAAGACGTCCATTCCCTCGATCACCTCGTCCGGGGTGCCGAGCAGGTGGTCCGGGTTCGAGTTCTCGGCGAACCATTTCTTGATCCCGCTCAGCTCGCCCGCCTGGTAGTCCTCACGGGTGGTCGAGAGGGCGCCCTTGCGGTCGCAGCCGACCACGTGGGTGAGGCCCGCGGCCAGCATCATCTTGGTCACCGCGACACCGGCGGCGCCGAGGCCGACCATCAGCACCCGCAGCTCCTCGATCGGCTTGTCGATGATCTTCAGCGCGTTGAACAGGGCGGCCATCGTGACCACCGCCGTTCCGTGCTGATCGTCGTGGAAGACCGGAATGTCGATCGAGGCTTTGAGCCGGTCCTCGATCTCGAAGCAGCGCGGGGCCGAGATGTCCTCGAGGTTGATCCCGCCGAAAGTGGGGGCCATCAGCTCGACCGCCCGCACGATCTCGTCCGGATCCTTGGTGTTCAGGCAGATCGGGAAGGCGTCGACGCCCGCGAACTCCTTGAACAGCATCGCCTTGCCCTCCATGACGGGCATCGCGGCCTCGGGACCGATGTCACCGAGCCCGAGCACGGCGGTGCCGTCGGAGACGACCGCGACCGTGTTCTTCTTGATCGTGTACTCGAAGGCGAGATCGCGGTTGTCGTGGATCGCCGAACAGACCCGGGCGACACCGGGCGTGTAGGCCATCGAAAGGTCGTCGCGGGTCTTCAGCGGGTACTTGTTCTCGACCGAGACCTTGCCGCCGCGATGCATCTGCATCGTGCGGTCGGTGTACTCGACCACCCGGGCTCCGCGGATCGAGCCGATCCCGCGCAGGATGCTTTCCCAGTGCTCCTGATCGATCGCGTCGATCGTGAACTCACGCACCCGCTTGCCTTCGCCTCCGGCCCCCGGAACCAGGTCTACGCCTACGAGCGAACCACCGGCACCCGCGATGGCGGCGGTCAGTTTGCCGAGGGGCTCCTGACGGGCATCGAGTTCGACGCGGACAGTGACGCTGTATTGGGCGCTGACTGGAGGCATCGCCCAATCATATGTGGCAGGCGCCTTTCACTTCCCGCGGCCGCCGCGTGATCCGAATGCCTTCTTCAGGAACGGGGTCACGGTCTTCAGGAAGACGTTCTTCTCAGGGGAGGCCATCAATGGGTCCAGGTGGCTCATCCGCGGGTCCGCGTTGACCAGCTTCGTGAACCTCTTCGGCGTCTCGGTGCGGCGCAGCCAGTTGCGGGCGCCCTTGATCACGTCTCCGTCGGTGTCGTCGGTCTGGACCACGTAGAACGGCAGGTTCACATCGGCGGTGTGGAAGAGCCTCAGGCCGAGGTACTTCGCGACCGGGTTCATGCGCATCTGGTCGGCGCCGTTGGCGTCGATCGTGATCCGGGTCGGGAAGAACCAGTCGACCGCGTTCACCGGCTGCTGGGAGAAGGTGTCGGCCAGGTTCGCGATCGGAGTGATGCCGCCGTCGATCCAGTCGGCGGCTCCGCCGGGAACCTCCGGGCCGAGGCCGCCCGCGTTGACGTGCAGTGAGGTCAGCTCCGGCGGCGAGGTGTCGCGGTCGAAGTCGTAGCCGAACAGACCCTGGTTGGTGGCCGGATAGGGAGGCTTGAGATTGTCCGGCAGGAGCGGGTAGCTCTGAAGCTGGGTCGCCGGTTCGTGTGGGGCGAGCTTGGCGAAGTGGCCACCGACCCCGGCGAAGAGGCCGGCGGTTTCGGGGGGCAGGTCGTCGATCAGGCGGGAGAACGGTCCGACCGCAGGATCTTCGATCCTCGCCATGGCCGCCCGGGCCTGGGGCAGGTTGTACGGATCGAAGCTGCCCAGCAGGCCGCCATCGATCAGGACCAGTCCGTCGAGATCCCTGTAGCCGGGACGGCCATTGAAGTCCCAGGCCGCGTATGAGATCGCGAGCGAGGCCCCGACCGAGTGGCCGCCGAGCGCGACCCGCTTGCCGGCGCTGCGGGCCCGGTTCACCACCGCCCGGGTGTCGTTCAGGACCGTCTTCATGCCCCAGTTCCGGGCGTAGCTCGTCTGTGTGGTGTCGAGGAACTTGTAGCCGGGCGAGCCGCCGGTCACGCTGTTCACGAGGTAGTAGTCGAACACCTCCTGCGGGGTGGCCTCGCCCTTCATGCCCTTCTCGAACATGGAGGTGTCTTCGAGCGCCTGCTCGCGGCGATCCGCCGCCCAGACCTGGAGGTTCCGGTCACGACGGGCCAACTGTTCGGCGGCGAGGGTGAAGTCACCGGCGCCACCGAAGGTTCCCGGCATCAGGATCAGCACGTTCTTCGCCCTGGGGCTGCCGTAGGCGGTCACGAACGCCCTGTCGTACTCGGCCGGACCTTCGACGTGAGGCGTCTTCACCGTGAAGGACCGTGAGGGCGGCTTTGCGGCTGAACCCGATGACACGGCAGTGGTCATGCCCAGCGCGCAGATTGCCGCTGTCGCCAGCGCGGTCACCTTCGATCCTCCCCGAAAGCCCATCTGCCGAGCCTATGCGACGGCCCTTCACTGGGCAAGCCGAAGGGACGCATATGATCGGGCGGTGAGCGATTCCTCCGAGAACCCCGAACTCTTCCTGATCGACGGCAACAGCCTCGCCTACCGTGCCTTCTTCGCCCTGCCGGACACGATGGCGACCGCCGACGGCAGACCGACCAACACCATCTTCGGGCTCGCCTCGATGCTGGTCAAGCTGATCTCCGAGTACCGCCCACGACAGGTCGTCGTGGCCTGGGATGCCGGCATGTCCGGCCGCGAAGTCGTCTACAAGGAATACAAGGCGCAGCGGCCACCCAAACCGGACCTGCTTCGCGCCCAGTGGCCGCATCTGGTCGAACTGGTCGACGCTTTCGGCTATCCCAACATCAGGGTCGACGGCTTCGAGGCCGACGACGTGATCGCTTCATTGACCAAGCAGGCTCGGGAGAAGAACATCACGACCATGGTGGTCACCGGCGATCGTGACGCGTTCCAATTGGTCGGCGACGGGGTGTTCGTGATGACCACCGGACGCGGTATCACCGACACCAAGATCTACGATCGGGAAGCGGTCAAGGAACGCTACGGCGTCTACCCGGAAAGGGTCACCGACCTGATGGGTCTGCGGGGCGACACCTCGGACAACATTCCCGGTGTCCCCGGCATCGGCGAGAAGACCGCCGCCGCGCTGCTCGAAGAGTTCGACACGCTCGAGGACATCCTCGCCAACGTCGACAAGGTCTCCGGCAAGAAGCGCAAGGAGAACCTGGTCGAGTTCGCCGATGACGCCCGGATCTCAAAGGCATTGGCGACCATGCAGTACGACATTCCGCTGGACATCGATCTCGACGAGCTGATGGCGTCCCGCCCGGATCGCGAGGGGCTGCGGGAGTTCATGCACGACTTCGAGCTGCGGGCCGCGCTCGGCCGCCTCGAGGAGGCACTCGGGGACGACGAGATCATTCCAGGGGAGCCCGAGGGCAAGGTCGAAAAGGCCGAGGTTGAAGCCCGGGCCGGTTCGATCAGCGAGCTGGCCGAGGGTCCGATCGCGGTCGAGGTCTACGGCGGCTGGGCCGCGACCGACGGCAAGCAGTTCCTCGCCGGAAACGATCCACTAGAGGCGTTCGCCCATGACATTTCGCCGCGTCCGCTGATCGCCCACGACATCAAGGCGATCGATGGTGGCCGGAAGGGGCTGCTGACCGCGCTGGAGGCGACCGAGAAGGGGCCGAACATCGAACACGACACGATGGTCGCCGCCTTCCTGCTGGAACCGACCCGCCGCACCTACGCGCTCGACGATCTGGCTGTGGCGAACGGCCTGGCGCCGGCCGGCGGAGAGGACGACGGCCAGATGTCACTGGTCGCCGACGACAACGAGGGCGAGGTCCGCTCACCTGCCCCCGAGATCGCCGCGACCGCGTGGGAGCTGGCCGCGATCCAGAAGCCGAAGATCGAGGAGTGGGGCATGGAGCCCCTGTTCCGCGATATCGAGCTGCCGCTGATCCGTGTGCTCGGGGCGATGGAACGGATCGGCCTGAAGATGGATCCGGACAAGCTGGGGGAGATCAACGCCGGAATGTCGGAGCGGATCGCCGAGCTGGAGAAGGAGATCCACGGGCATGCCGGTCATGAGTTCACGATCGGCTCGCCGAAGCAGGTCGGGCAGGTGCTGTTCGAGGAGCTCGGGCTATCGAAGAAGCGCCGCGGCAAGTCGGGTTTCTCGACCGATGCCCGGGTGCTCGCCCAGATCCGCGAGGAGCACGAGATCGTCTCGCTGATCGAGCAGTGGCGTGAGCTCAGCAAGCTGAAGAGCACCTATCTCGACACCCTTCCGACCCTGATCGATCCCGAGACGGGACGGATCCACACCACTTTCGTCCAGGTGGGGGCCGCCACCGGCCGCATCTCGAGCATCCAGCCGAACCTTCAGAACATCCCGATCCGGACCGAGGTCGGCCGGCCGATCCGCGGCTGTTTCGTCGCCGAGCCGGGCAACGTGCTGGTCTCGATCGACTACAGCCAGGTGGAGCTGCGAATCCTCGCCCACATGGCCGACGAGGAGGTGCTGAAGAACTTCTTCCTGGCCGGCGACGACGTTCACTCGGCCACTGCCGCGCAGGTTTTCGGCATCGAGCAGTCAGAGGTTGACGTCGCCCAGCGCTCGAAGGCGAAGATGGTCAATTTCGGCATCGTCTACGGACTGACCGGCTTCGGTCTGGCCGATCGCCTGAACATTCCCCGGGCCGAGGGCGACGAGTTCGTCAAGCGGTACCTGGAGCGCTTTCCGGCGGTCAGCGCATTCCGCGAACGGATCATCGAGGAGACCACCCGGGACGGCTACTGCACGACGCTGTTCGGCCGGCGCCGGCCGGTGCCGGAGCTCAACTCGAATCAGGGCAACGTGCGCAAGCAGGGTGAGCGGCTCGCGATCAACTCGGTGATCCAGGGCACCGCGGCCGACATCATCAAGGTGGCGATGATCCGCACCCACAGGGCCATGGTCGAGGCCGGACTGAGCAGTCGTCTCGTTCTGCAGATCCACGACGAACTGCTCTTCGAGGGCCCGGAGGCGGAGGCGGAGAAGGTGGTCGAGCTGGCCAGCCGCGAGATGGTCGGTGCGTTCGATCTCGAGCCGCCGCTCGAGGTGGAGGCCGGGATCGGCAAGGACTGGCTGTCGGCGAAGTGATTCCCGGTTCGCCGACGGCTCCACCCGCTTGAACCATGAGCTGACTGTCCTCTGGGTCGCCCTGGTCGGGGCGCAGCTCGCGATCCAGGCACCGATCAACAGCGGGCTGGGGAGGACGGTCGGCAAGCTGCCGGCTGCCCTGGTCAGCTTCCTGGTCGGTCTGCTGCTGCTCGTCCTGATCAGCCTGGTCAGCGGTCATCTCGGGCAGTTCTCGTCGATCGGGGATGCCGCCCTGCCGACCCTGTTCGGCGGGCTGATCGGCGCCGCCTACGTGGCCACGGCCACGATCACGATCTCCCGGATCGGCGCCGGAGCGGTCGCGGCGGCGACGATCGCCGGGCAGCTGACCTGTTCGCTCGTGCTCGACCAGTTCGGCTGGGTCGGGGTCGACACGATCCCGGTGACCGGCCTGCGCATCCTCGGCGCGGTGCTGCTGCTGGCCGGCACGGCGCTCGTGGTCCATCGCCGGATCTATGCCGAGGACGTGGAGGGGGCGGGCCGGACCGCGATGATCGCGATCCTGGCGATGGTCGCGGCCGGGGCGATGGTCGGGATCCAGCATCCGTTGAACGCCGAACTGGCCGAACACATCGGCGGGGTCAACTCGTCGGTGATGAATTTCGCCACCGGCACGGCGGTGCTGACCGTGATCGTGTTCACCGCGGGACTGGGAGGGGGCTTGCGACGGATCAACGAGGTCCGCTGGTACTACCTGCTCGGCGGGGTGATCGGCCTGATCACGGTGATCACCGCCCTGACCGCCGTAGAGACGATCGGCGCCGCCGGTCTCACCTCGGCCCTGGTCACCGGCCAGCTGCTCTCATCGGTAGCCCTCGACCGTTTCGGAGCCTTCGGCCTGGAACGACGCAAGGTCACGGTGCGGCGCGTGGCCGGTGTGGCCCTGCTGGTGGCCGGGACCTTTCTGACGGTTTCCTGAGGTCAGCCGGGATCGTCGATCTTCGGGTCCTGCTCCGGGGTGCCGGTGCCCTCGTCGGCGCTCGCCCTCTGGCGGCGTGAGAGGTAGACGAACGGCAGGGCCATCGCCGAGATGCCCGCGCCGAGCAGGTAGGAGCTTCCGTATCCCCAGGCGTCGGCGGCCCGGCCGAGGATCGGCTGGCTGACCACTCCGCCGGTCGAGCCGAGCATCGAGTCGAAGGAGAGGATCGTTGCTCGCTGCTGAGAGGGGATCATGCCGTTCATGTAGGACTGCCGGATCGGCATCGCGGCCGCGAAGAGCAGGCCCCAGACCGCGATCAGGGCGACCACGAACCAGAACTCGTCGATCAGGCCGATCAGGACCAGGGTGAGGCTGCTGACCCCGACCGCGAACAGCAGGGCGGAGGTGCGCAGACGGAACAGGGCGCGGATGCGCGGCGCGGCGATGCCGCCGACGATCTGGGCACCGGCGACGATCGCCGCGGTGATCCCGGCGATGCCGTAGGCCTCGGGATCACCGGCCAGCTCCAGCAGGTAGGGCTGCAGCGCGTAGAAGGCGTAGATGCTGACCCCGGCGGTGAAGGGCGAGGCGAGCATCAGCCATTTCACCGACGGAACGCGCAGGCCGTAGTCCACCGAGGCGTTGAGGATCACCTTCATCTCCTTGACCGTGCCGGTGCTCTTCTTCGGTGAGAAACCGACGTCACGCATCGCGGTGAAAGCGAAGCCGAACATGATCAGCAGCACCGCCGCCCGCATCACGAACGGCACCCCGAGGCTGGTCACCTGGGCGACGAACCCACCGGCGACGGAGCCGGTCAGCATGCCGATCCCGGTGACGATCTGGCCGCGGCCGAACACGGTCTCGAGGCTGCCGGTGAACCCGGTCGCGTCGAGCGCGTCGACCAGCCAGGCCTCGACCGCGCCGGAGAAGAAGGTGAAGCCCAGGCCGAGCAGCACCGAGACCAGCGCCCAGGCCCAGAATGGTCCCGAGATCTGCCAGAGCAGCACGTAGAGCAGGGTCGTGACCATCAGCGTGATCGTTCCGGCGAGATAGGAGACCCGCCGGCCGATCGTGTCGGCGACCACGCCGGTCGGGATCTCGAACAGCACCATCCCGGCCGTGAAGAACGCGTTCGCGGCGAAGGCCTCGAAGTTAGAGAGCCCCGCGTCCAGAAGGAAGATCGTGTTGATGCCCCAGATGAAAGACGCGGCCAGCGTGTTGCCGAGCATCAACGTCAGATAGACGCGCTGTATGTGGGCGGAGGTGGGCATCGGAGGATGAGAGCGGGAACCGTGGCGGATATTGCCGAAATACTCGGCAAGATCGAGCTTGCTTCGGGACCGTATCCGACGGGCGGGCATACACTCGCCTCTTGATCAGATGGCCCGACAATTCCCGGTGGTTCAGGCGAGTTCTGCTTCTGCTCGCTGGTGTTTCGGTGGTCTTCGCGGCCGGCTGTGGCGGTGACGATGGCTCGTCCGGCATGCCGGAGACTCTGGACCCCGTCCCCGTTGAATCGCTCACCGGCAAGACGTTCAACTCGACCGAGGTGACCGGTCATGAACTGGTCTCGGGAACTGAGATAACGATCAGCTTCGGACCCGGAGCGCTCACCGCGAGCGCGGGATGCAACTCGATCCGAGGCGCGTTCGAGTTCGCGGACGACGTCCTGACTCTCGGCAAGGCCGCGGGAACATTGCTCGGCTGCCCGGGGGACCGGCAGAAGCAGGACGAGTGGCTGACCGACCTGCTCACCCGGGGTGTCGAGGTGAGCGGCCGGGATCAGGAGCTGATGCTGAAGACAGACCGCGTTTCGATCCTGATGAAGGAAGGTTCAGCGCCGGGATCTCCGCCGCCGGTCATCGGCACGACCTGGGAATTGAACAGCTACGACGCCGATGGCACCGCGGTGAGCATGAAGCCCGGGGTGAGGCTGCCTTTCGTCCAGTTCCGGGACGACGACAGCATGAAGCTCTTCGATGGCTGCAACAGCGGCACCGGCCGGGCTCAGGTGAACGAAGACGGCAGCATGGTCTTCGGTCCGCGAGCTCTCACCCGCAAGGCATGTCCGGGCCTGAGCGGCGATGTGTCTCAGGCGATCTCATCGGTCATGAAGGGCAGGACCGCCTACGCGTTCGAGGGTCAGAACCTGATCATCTCCCGCCAGGGCACGAGCCTCAGCTTCGCACCCGGCTGAGCTCACCAGACGTCGGGAATCGGCTCCGGCTCGATCCAGGACTGCGGTTCCGGCAATCCCAGCTCGTAGATACCTCCGTGACCGGTGCTCAGCCGTTCGGTCATGCCGTCGCGATCTCTGAACCGCAGGTCCATCGCCGCGATCGAGCAATTGCATACATCGTGTATATGTCCGGAGGGGGAGCCGTACTTCCAGGCCACGGTCGATGCGCGGGGTGCGGTGGCGACGATCTCGACCCGGGTTCCGGCTGCGCCGGGCAGGTCCATGCGGGCATCGCCGGGTTCGGCCTCGACCGAAACTCCGCGCTTCAGCATGCCGCCCAGCCGGTGACGTTCGCCACCCACCGAGATCGCGCCGTTGGCGACCCATGGGGTCAACCGGCCGGCCAGCTTGACCCGTCCGAGGGCAAGGTCGATCCAGGCCCCGGGATCCTCGGCGAATCCGGTGCCACTCAGCCAGATCCAGGTCCAGGCGTGCTCCGCTCCCCAGTTGTGGCCGATCATTCCGGGCCACCCGGTCAATCCGTAGCGGCGGCCGTCCACCTCGAGCTCGCCCTCGAACTGCGCGAATGGTGCGGGGCTCTCCGGTTTCGTCTTCGGCAGGGGAGAGCGGTACATCCAGCTTTTCGGGAGGTGGTGGAGAGGCCGCTCGGCGTCGGTGACTCGGAGCGACCATTGGGCGTCGCCGGCTCGTCCCTCGATCCGGTCCTGGTTCATGAACGAGTCGCCGATCGCGATCCACTCGCCGCCGGGTGCGGACAGACCCGTCGATTCCGAGTTCGCCTTGCGAGCGAGCGGACGGCCCCGATCGGCGTCGAACATCGTGAACCAGACCGATGCCTTCGGCGGCTTTCCCGGGGCCTTCTGGACCGTGTGGCGGATCCAGACCGCGACCGGGGCATCCGGGCTGACGGCCCGCATGTAGAAGGACTCGTACATGCCTGAGCCGAGGCCGGCATCGGTCCATCGCGGTCGCACGGTCATTGTGGAGAGGCCTCCATGGGAACCGAGCCTATCCGCATCGCCGGAGCGGATAATCGGCTTGGCAATGCGGACGGAAGGGCAATAGAGCACACAACGTTCCACAATTTCCACGATATGTATGGGTTAGGGGTCGCTGTCTTCGTTTTGTCTATTTTCCGGACGGGATGACCGGAGTACTCTGAAATAGACCGCATTCACCGAGGAGGCCCCATTGACCGTCACGACCGACCAGTCCACCAAGACCCTGCAGAACTACGTCAACGGCAACTGGGTCGATGCCTCCGGTGCTGAAACACAGCCGGTTCTCAACCCGGCGACCGGCGAGACGATCGCCCACGTTCCCTTCTCGACCGAAGCCCACCTCGATGACGCGGTGAAGGCTGCCCGGGCCGCACTTCCAGTCTGGCGCGGGGTAAGCACGATCGCCCGTGCCCGCAAGCTTTTCGAGCTGCGCGCCAAGCTGGACGCGAAGAAGGACGAGATCGCCCGGACCGTCGTGCTCGAGATGGGCAAGACCCTGCCGGATGCCACCGCCGAGGTCGGACGCATGATCGAGATGGTCGAGGCCGCCACCGCGATCCCGACCACGATGCAGGGCCGCATCCTCGAGGACGTCGCCCGCGGCGTGGACGCCGAGACGATCCGCCAGCCGGTCGGTGTCTGTGCCGCGATCGCGCCCTTCAACTTCCCGGCGATGGTGCCGTTCTGGTTCCTTCCTTTCGCGATCGCCTGCGGCAACACCTTCGTCCTGAAGCCCTCCGAGCAGGTGCCGATGACCCAGGCCCAGGTGTTCGAGATCATCGATTCGCTCGACCTTCCCGACGGTGTGGTCAACCTCGTGAACGGCGGCCGTGAGGTCGTCCAGGGCATCCTCGACCATCCCGGAATCGACGCGATCTCCTTCGTCGGATCCGCTCCCGTGGCCCAGCTCGTCTACGAAGGCGCGGCCAAGACCGGCAAGCGCGTCCAGGCGCTCGGCGGAGCCAAGAACCACATGGTGATCTGCCCCGACGCGGTGGTCGAGCCCACGGTCAACGGCCTGATTGGTTCGGGCTTCGGCGCCGCCGGCCAGCGCTGCATGGCCGGCTCGGTGATCGTGACCGTGGGGGAGGGACACGATCGTGTCGTCCCGACCCTGATCGAGGAGACCAAGAAGCTGAAGGTCGGCAACGGCATGGAGGACGGGGTCGACGTCGGCCCGGTCATCTCCTGCGAGGCGCGCGACCGTATCGGCGGCTGGGTCCAGAAGGCGATCGACGACGGGGCCGAGCTGGTCGTTGACGGCCGCGATCCGGGCGGAGACCCGGAGGGAGCCTTCATCGGCCCGACCATCCTCGACAACGTCAAGCCCACCGACCGCATCATCGGCGAAGAGGTCTTCGGCCCGGTGCTCACGATCGTCAACGTCGACACGCTCGAGGAGGCGATCGAGGTCATCAACGCCAGCAAGTTCGGCAACGGAGTCTCGATCTTCACCGAGTCCGCGCCCGCGGTCCGCAAGTTCCGCCACGACGTCGAGGTCGGAATGGTCGGGGTCAACATCGGAGTAGCCGCCCCGGTCGCCTTCTTCCCCTTCTCAGGCTGGAAGGCCAGCTTCCTCGGAGACCTTCACGCCCACGGACCCGACGCGGTCGAGTTCTTCACCCGCAAGAAGACCATCACCAGCCGGTACTTCTCCGGCGGCGAAAAGAGCGGCTCCTACTTCGTGGAGCGGTAGCCGTCCCCTGAACCGATCGGGTTTGTTGACTATTTCGGCAAGAACCCGATTGGTTGGGTGTCTCCTCTTGTTCCTCCACAGCCCCTCTCGGCATCGCCCGCAAGGGGTGGCGAGTAGCAGTCAGTCCGCGGTCGTGGCAGGCGGCTGTGTAGCCGAGTATCCCCGCCGCAGCTCGGCGGTGGGATCTTCTGGAGATCGATCGGGGGTTCGTAGCGGGCTATAGACCTTTCCATCGTCTTACGGTCGTACAGCCAGGCCGCCCATGCCGAGCGAGGCTTGGCGAGGCGCACCGCGCTGATACACGAAACGAAGAGGCCGATTCCCGGGGCCATGAAGAAGATGAGGGCGATTCCATACTTGCCCTTCAGCAGGTTGAAGAGGACCGAACCGACCGCGACCGATAGCACAAGGTAGATCGGTAGCTCCCACGCGCCATTCGGAATTCCGAATGGAACGAAGTCCATTCCGTCAAGATGCCCCAGAATCTCTCCATAGATCATGCGCGCACCCTATCGGGGCCAGCAGATCCGGCTTCAGGCAGACCCGGCTTTGGCCTTGGTGCCGCGCTTCGCCGCCCGCGCCTTGGTCACCCTCGCGAACTCGGGATCCATCAGGCCGAGATAGCGGTTGAAGGCGGTGCGTCCGATCGCCCCGAAGCTGGACACGGCGAGGATCGGCTTGACCAGGCGGGGATGGACCCTGGGCAGGACCTTCTGGAGCTTCAGCAGGATCTCGAACTGCCGCCGGTGGCTGTCGCTGAAGCGGGCGTAGCCCTCGAGAGCCTGCTCACGGGACTGCCGGCCCTCGTGGACCGCCCGCAGCTCGCGGCCGAGAGCGGCGCCGAAATAGAGGGCGGGGCGGATGCCCTCGGCGGTCACGGGCAGGCAGTGGCCGGCCGAGTCGCCGGCGAAGAAGACGCCACCGCCGGTCGCCTTCCTGAGCTTGTGGGGGATCCAGTTGCCCTGGTATCCGGACTTGCCGACCTCGAGGTCGTCGGCGAGCAGATCGGTGGTCGGGCGGACCGGGAACCGGGGATCGAAGGAGCCGACCCCGACCCTCACCTCGTCGGCCGCCGGGAAGGACCAGCCGTAGCCCGCCGGTACGTAGCGACGGTTGATCCAGATCTCGAACTCTTCGCTGCGGGCCGGGGGATGGACCTCCAGGCCCCGGGACAGGGGCGCGTCCGGAGGCTGGATCAGCGCGTCCTCGGCCAGGACCCGCTTCCAGCCGAGGGCGTCGACCACAAGGGGGGCCGTGATCACGCCGCGGTCGGTCTCGATCGCGATCCGTCCGGGCTCGCCGGATCCGGCTCTGCCCTCGACCTTGGCGGTTTCGAACTCGGCGTCGCATTGGCTCCAGAGCAGGTCGCAGAGCGTGCGGTAGTCGAAGGTGGAGAAGCTCCATGGGGTCTTCATCCGGGTCGAGCCGTGGGCAGTGTGGACCAGAACGGAATCGAAACGCTGCTTCTCCGACGGCATCAGGTCCAGGTTCTCCAGCCAGGCGGTGGGAATCGCGCAGGCCGAGGTCTGGCGCTCGCCGATCTCGTAACGGTCGATCACCAGAACGTCCGCCCCGGAGCCCGCCATCTGGCGCGCCACCATCAGCCCGGCGAAGCTGGCCCCGCAGACGAGCAGGTCCCGAGACCCCGAAAGGTCGGTCCGTTCATCACCGCGTTTGGTAGCCCGTTTAGCCATCGAGCCCAGAGCCTAATAAATGACGCTTCGCAAGGGCCCCGGCAACGATTTCCCATGACTATCATGGGAAATCGTTGCCGGGGCCCCGTGGGTTTGGGGTGTTTGGGGGCTTGGGTGGCTGGATTCCCGACTACAACGCGGCTTGCGGCGCTTTCTGCGATCATCCCGCGCTGTGACTACTGAAAACACACTCCTACACGCCCCAGAGGGGGTTCCGGTCGAGGGTTCCAACGGTCTCTTGATTGAGGTCGACGGCCGGATCGTTCCTAACTACGCAGCAACCATGGTCTCGTTCGAGGAAGGCGATGTCGTCAACGGCAAAGTCGTCCGCATCGATCGTGACGAGGTTCTGCTCGACATCGGCTACAAGTCGGAAGGGGTCATCCCCGCCGGCGAGCTCTCGATCCGCAAGAACGTCGACACCTCGGAAGAGGTCGAGCTCGGCGAAGAGATCGACGCCCTTGTCGTAACCAAGGAAGACGCCGAAGGCCGTCTGATCCTTTCGAAGAAGCGTGCGCGCTTCGAGAAGGCATGGCGCAAGATCGAGGCTGCCGCCGAATCCGGTCAGCCCGTCGAAGGCAATGTCATCGAGGTCGTCAAGGGTGGGCTCATCCTCGACCTCGGCATTCGCGGCTTCCTGCCGGCATCGCTGGTGGACATCCGTCGGGTCCATAACCTCGACGAGTTCATGAGCCAGACCCTCGAATGCAAGGTCATCGAGCTCAACCGCAGCCGCAACAACGTCGTTCTTTCCCGTCGTGCCGTGCTCGAAGAGGAGCGCAAGGAAGTCCGCGATCAGATCCTCGACCGCCTGCAGCCGGGCGAAGTCGTCGAGGGCAAGATCTCGAACATCGTCGATTTCGGCGCGTTCGTGGACCTCGAGGGCATCGACGGCCTGATCCACATCTCCGAGCTTTCCTGGAGCCACGTCAACCACCCGTCAGAGGTCGTCGCGATCGGCGACACCGTCAAGATCAAGGTGCTCGACATCGACCGCGACCGTCAGCGCATCTCGCTCGGTCTCAAGCAGACGCAGGAAGACCCGTGGCAGCGTGTGGTCAGCACCTACCGCTCCGGCGACGTGCTCGAAGGCACCGTCACCAAGGTCGTCTCCTTCGGTGCGTTCGTCGAGATCCTCGACGGCGTCGAAGGTCTCGTCCACATCTCCGAGCTGGCTGACCATCACGTCGAGAACCCGTCCGAGGTCGTCGAGCTGGGTGCCGCCCTCAACGTCAAGATCCTCGAGATCGATGAAGAGCGCCGCCGCCTCTCGCTGTCGATCAAGCGGGTCGAAGGCCAGAACATGCTTCTGAAGGACCTGGGTGCCGCTCTGGCAGCCGCCTCCGGAACCGCTGAGCCGGCCGAGACGATCGACACGGAAGCCACCGAGGTTCCCGACCTGGAGCTCTCCGAAGAGGTCTTCACCGAAGAGGCTCCGGCCGAGGGTGAAGCCGAGGTCGCTCCCGAGGTAGAGGCCGAAGTCGCCGAAGCCATCGCCGAGGTCGAGGTCGCCGAAGCCGCCGAGGAAGCAGCTGAAGAAGCCGCTGCCGAAGAGGCCGTCGAAGAAGCCGAAGAAGAAGTGGTCGAAGAGGCCGAGGAAATCGAGGCCGAAGCAGCCGAAGGGGACGAGCAGTCCTAACCATCGGGCTGACCGGGGGCGTCGCCGCCGGTAAGTCGGAGGCCCTGGCTGCCTTCAGCCGTCTCGGCGCCGCAACCGTCTCGGCGGACGCGATCGTGCATGACCTGCTCGATCGCGAACCGATGCTGAGCCGGTTGCGCGAGCGCTGGGGCGACGAGATCGAATCCGGCGGGATCGCCGATCGCAACGCGATCGGCGCCCGCGTTTTCAACGACCCGGATGAACTCAGCTGGCTGGAGAGCCAGATTCATCCGCTGGTCCAGGACGAGATCGCGAAATGGTTTTCCGGCATGGATCCGGAGATCGAGGTCGCCGTGGTCGAGGTTCCGCTGCTGTTCGAGGGCGAGATGTCCGGACGCTTCGACAGGACCGTCGCGATCGTCGCCGAGGAATCAACCCGCAGCGAACGGGCCCGCGCCCGGGGGCATGTCGGCATCGAGGGACGCGAGGGCCGGCAGCTCGCCCAAGATGAAAAAGCGGCGCTCGCGGACCATGTCGTGCCCAACGACGGCACTCCTGAGGATCTCCAGGATCGGCTCCAGCAGTTGCTTCGCGAGCTCACCGCCTAGACCGCAAAGTTGCCGACCGACCTCCGTGGCTAGCCTGTAGGGCCGGTATGGCCTCCAACAGAACCTCAGCCGCTTCAGGACGCCGGCGCAGTTCGGGCGCAGCCTCGCGCAAGCAGGGCGGCGGGGCCCTGCGCGCATTGCTGGTCCTTTTCATCATCGCCGCCGCCGGAGTGCTCGCGATCGTGCTGCTCTCCGACTTCTTCGAGAAGGGCATCCAGGAGGTCACGCTTCCGCTGAAACACGAGAACGTGATCCGTGAGCAGGCCGACGAGAAAGGCGTGGACGCCGCCCTGATCGCCGCCGTGATCTATTCCGAGTCCCGCTTCTACGACCAGACCTCGCACGCCGACGCGCGGGGCCTGATGCAGATCACCCCGCAGACGGCGGAGGAGATCGAGAAGCTGAGCGGCGGTTCGACCTTCGAGCTCGACGATCTCAGCGATCCCGAACTGAACATCAGGTACGGCACGTTCTACCTCGCCCATCTGCTCGACAAGTACGACGGGGACCCGGTCGCCGCCCTCGCCGCCTACAACGCCGGACCGGGCAACGCCGACGCTTGGGGTGGATCGACCATGACGATCGACGACATCCAGTTCCCCGAGACCAAGGAATACGTCAAGGGCGTGCTCGAGAAGCAGCGTGAGTACCGCCACATCTACGACGTCGAGCTGGGCTACTGATGAAACTGCGCACGATCGCCCTCGCCGGGGCGGTCGGCCTGGTCCTCGCCGATTCCTCGATAGTCGTGCTCGCTCTGCCGGAGATCTTCCGCGAGTTCGACACCAGCATCGCCGGGGTCTCCTGGGTGCTGATCATCTTCAACCTGGTGCTCGCCCTGCTGGCGGTGCCAGGAGCACGTGCGGCGAGGCATTTCGGACCCGGCCGCTCGGCCGCGATCGGACTCGCGATCTTCGCCGGAGGCAGCCTCGTCTGCGGTCTCGCGACCGGACTGGGCCCACTGCTCACCGGCCGGGCCATCCAGGCCGCCGGTGGCGCCGTAGCCGTGACCGCCGCGCTGGAGCTGATGGGCACCACGCTCGGCAGTGACCGCAAGGCGGTCGCGATGTGGGTCGGCGCCGGCGCGGTCGGAGCCGCGGTCGGGCCGGGCCTCGGTGGCCTTCTGACCGAACTGGTGTCGTGGCAGTCGATCTTCCTGATCCAGGTTCCGATCGCGATCATCGCCGGCGTTCCGCTGCGCGAGATCATCGTCGAGGAGACCCGCGAGTGGAAGATCCCGGAGAAGTTCGCGGGTGCCGACCAGAAACCTCACCTGCCGGCCAACATCGCCCTGGGGCTGGTCTCCGCGGCGATCGCCGCGACCCTGTTCCTGGTAGTCCTGCTGCTGATAGAAGGCTGGCGCCTCACGCCGATCGAGGCCGCCGCCGTGGTCACGGTCCTGCCGATCGCGGCGCTCTTCGGCGCCCGCGTGGGCCGTTCGATCGATTCGGTGCGCCTCAGGGCCGGATCCGGCGCGATCCTGCTCGGCGGCGGTCTGGCCGCGCTCGGCCTGCTGCCGGATGCCTCCTGGGTGTACGTGGTTCCCCCGCAGATCCTGGCCGGCATCGGTCTGGCGCTGGTGCTCTCCGCCCTGACCGAAGCGGCGCTCGAAGGCCGCTCCGCGGCGGCTGTTCACGGCGGGTGGACGATCGCCGCCCGGCACCTCGGCGTGGTCGTCGGGCTGCTGATCCTCACCCCGATCTTCACCCACCAGCTGGATGCCCAAAAGGACGACGCGATCGACGCCGGCACCGCGATCCTGCTCGAGTCTTCGATCGATCCGACCGACAAGCTGGATCTCGGCGGCCGCATCGTGGAGCAGGTCGACAGCCAGGGTGACCGCGTGCCCGACATCCGCCCGGCCTTCGAGCCGATGCCGACCGACCCGACCGAGCGCAGTGCCTACGAATCGGTGCTCTCCGGCCTGGAGGATCAACTCGACCGGGCCGCGACCCACGCGTTCTCCAGCTCCTTCCTGCTCTCGGCGCTGTTCGCGCTGCTCGCCCTGATCCCGATCGGCATGACCAGGCGGCTGGACCTGTGAGCAACGGACCCGACGACCCGACCGATGTGATGCCGGAAGACGACGAGGATCCGACCGAGCGGCTGGACGCGGGCGAGGACGAACCGACCCGGAACCTGCCCGGCGGCAGCGCCGATCCGAACGACCGTTTCGACAGCGCCAGGGGGGCCGGCACCGAAGAGATGCGGGTGCGCGGACTCGCGTCGGGTGACCTGCCGCCGGAGACTCACGTCACCGAGGCGAGGCCGGTCACTCCGGAACAGTCCCGGAAGTACGGCGTCTGGATGCTGGTCGCCTCGATCGCCGCGTCGGTGATCCTGGTCGGGATCTACATCGCCGCCGGCGGACTCGACTACAAGCCGGCCGGTGCGGCCGATCCCTGCGATGCCCGCGAGTGGACCGACCCCGGAAACCTCGAGGAGACCGCACAGCAGTTCGCTCTCTCGGCGACGGACGGTGCAGCCTGTGACCTGGGTGTCTCACGCGAGGAATTGATCCGGGCCCTGGCCGACGAGGAAAGCAGGGCCCGGTTCGCCGAGGAAAACGGGCTTTCGGAAAGCGAGATCGAAGAGGCGATCCGCTCGGGCCTCTTCCGCGCGATCGACGATGCCGAGAACGCCGGTGCGATCAGCGGGCTGGTCGCCACCGGCCTGCGCGCCGCGGCCAAGGTGATGCCGATCAACGAGATGATTCCGCTGATCGAAGACGCCTCCGGGTTCCTGAGCGGCGACAGCCTGAACGGCGTCAGCGACCTGATCGACGGGGTCTTCGATTCGCTGGGTGGCGATTCCGGGGATTCCGGTGACTCCGGCGCGACTGGGGACGGGGGCAGCCTCGGCGATCAGCTCCGCGACGCGGTCCCGGACGGGGTCTCCGGCGACCTGCCGAAGGATCTGACCGACCGGCTGAGGGACCAGCTGCCGGAAGACCTTCAGCGGGAGATCCCCGACTCGGTGGACGAGCGCATCCAGAAGGAGCTGGACGGGCTGCTCAACCCGTAGCTCAAGATTTTCGGTACCCAAAAACGCGAATTGCATTCGCGTCCGGGGCTGGAATACGCTCGATCTCGTCGCCGGTCGATGAGTTCGGGAGTGTTGGATGGATCCTTCCTCACCCAGAAGTCCGCTTCGGAAACTTCCGCTTTCTCTGGGGGCCACCTTCCTCGTGGTCGTCCTGCCGTGCCTCTTCGCGGTGGCCCTGCGGGTCGGAGGCGTCGTCATCTCGCCGGTCCCGCTGGTCCTCATGCCCGTGCTGCTTTCCCTCGCGCTCTCGCTCGGACTGGCCGCGATCTGGAGACGGCGGCCCGAATCGGGACATATCCGTTTCGAGGACCTGATGATCTGGGGCTGGGTGAGGGACATGCGTTTCGAGAGGCTGCTGTCCCGCAGCGAGAACTTCGTCGGTGCGAACGCGAACAGCGACCTCACCGCCGAGCAGCGCGCGAGGGAGCTGGAGCGCCTGTCCCGGGCGCTGGAAGCCCCCGACCCACGGACCTACGGACACTCGAGGCGGGTCGCACGCCACGCGGCCAGAATGGCCGAGCGGATGCGGCTGCCGGCCGAAGAGGTGGCGAGGATCCGCACCGCGGCGCTGCTCCATGACGTCGGCAAGATCGAGACCCCGCGGACGATCATCGACAAGCCGGCCAAGCTCACCGACGACGAGTACGAGGTGATCAAGCGGCATCCGGTCACCGGGGCGGTGATGGTCGAAGGTCTGGGCGATCCCGAGCTGACCGCGATCGTGCGGCATCATCACGAACGGATCGACGGAGGCGGATACCCGGATGGCATCGAGGGATCGGCGATACCGCTCGGCGCCCGGATCATCGCGGTCGCCGACACCTTCGACGCGCTCACCTCGGCCCGTCCCTACCGGGGAGCGATGGCCCATGAGAAGGCGATGGCGGTCCTCGCCGAAGAATCGGGACGGCAGCTCGACGCGGCTGCGGTCGACGCCTTCCGGCATCAGTACGGCGGTCACCGGCCGGTCGCCGCGGCGGCGACGGTTCTCGGGGTCGGCCGTCAGGTCGGCCAGGGGCTGGTCAGCCTCGGATCGGGCGCGTCGCAGGTGGCCGCGGTCGGAGCCGCGGCCACGGTGCTCGGCACCGCTCCGATCCATTCGGACGTGCCGAAGAGCGTGGACTCCGGAGAACCGAAAACTCAGCTTTCGGCTCCCGCGGCTTCGGCGACCGGCGGTGGCGTGACCACAGCGGACGCCGCTCGGGCCACGAGAGGGACCTCCGCCGGGGAACGGCCGGGCAGGTCGGACCGGAACGATCCCGGGACCGGACCGGCGGACGAAATTCCCGCGGGGTCCGGCCGGGACGGCGCCGGCCATGGTGGAGACCGTACGGGTTCGGGTGGCGATGGAGGCGGAACCCAGGATCCGGGAGGCGCCGGGACCGACGGCGGGTCGGGGTCCGCTCCGCTGCCATCCGGTTCCCCACCGATCGAGAAGCCGGCCGAGAATCCGATGGTCCTGCCACCGCCCGTACACGAGGCGCTGGATCAAATTCCGCCGGTGCCCGAGCAGGTACCGGGATCGGGCACGATCAACGATGTCGTCGACGACATCAAGGATCTGCCGGGAAAGCTTCTCGGCGGCGGCTAGCGGTCCGAATCCGGAACCGGCCGCGTCGCCAGCCAGGTGAGCCAGATCGCCAGCGGCTGCAGCGGAAGCCTCGCCCACAGCGCCCAGTTCGGGATGCCGGTCTCTTCGAGTCCCCTGATCTGGTCCGGGTTGACCGCCATGTGCACGTTGGCGGGAAAGACCGCGACCAGGAGCGCGATCAGCCACCGGCCGCCGGAACGGGCGGTGCGATCCGAGAGCAATGCCGCGCCCCCGGCGATCTCGGCGATCCCGCTGACCGCTACCGCCTCCCTGTGGAGCGGGATCCAGGGCGGCATCATCGCCAGATAGGGCTTCGGTCGGGCGAAATGAAGCGCACCGCCGATGATGAAGCCGATGCCGATCACGTAGCGAAGGATCTTCATGACGGCACCCTATTGGGCCGTGGTCCGGGGTCGCTAGAGTGACCCGGTGTCCGAATTCGTACTGAACTCAACGTACTCGCCGATGGCCGACCAGCCGAGGGCGATCGAGCAGCTGGTCGAGGGAGTCGAGTCCGGTGAACGCATCCAGACCCTGCTGGGAGCGACCGGCACCGGCAAGACCTTCACCATGGCCGGCGTGATCAACGAGGCCCAGCGCCCGGCCCTGGTCATCGCCCACAACAAGACCCTCGCGGCCCAACTCTGCAATGAGTTCCGGGCCTATTTTCCGGACAACGTGGTCGAGTACTTCGTCTCGTACTACGACTACTACCAGCCCGAGGCCTATGTTCCGGCCCAGGACCTCTACATCGAGAAGGACTCCTCGATCAACGACGAGATCGACCGTCTGCGCCATGCCGCCACCGCCGCGCTGCTGGCCCGCCGCGACGTGATCATCGTCGCCTCGGTCTCCTGTATCTACGGCATCGGCTCACCCGCCCTCTACCGCAACCAGATGCAGCTCTTCAAGGTCGGGGAGACGATCGATCGCGACAAGGTGCTGCGCAAGCTGGTCCGTCTCCAGTACGAGCGCAACGACAACACCCTCACCCGCGGCTCCTTCCGGGTCCGGGGCGAGAACATCGAGATCATGCCGTCCTACGCCGAGACCGCCTTCCGCATCTCGCTGTTCGGCGACGAGATCGAATCGATCCACCATTTCGACGTGCTCACGGGCGAGATCCTCGATGTGGTGAAACACGTCTCGATCTGGCCGGCGACCCACTACGTCACCGAGGAGGACTCGATGGAGCGTTCGCTCCAGGCGATCCGCGACGAGCTCGACTCGCGGCTGGAAGAGCTCGAATCGGAGGGTAAGGAACTGGAGGCCCACCGCCTGCGCCAGCGCACCCTGTACGACCTCGAGATGCTGAAGGAAACCGGCTTCACCTCCGGGATCGAGAACTACTCGAGGCTGTTCGAGGGTCGTGCCGCGGGAACTCCGCCACACACCCTGATCGACTACTTCCCCGAGGACTTCCTCTGCTTCATCGACGAGTCACACCAGACGATCCCGCAGATCGGAGGCATGTATCTCGGGGACAAGTCCCGCAAGACGACCCTGGTCGATTACGGCTTCCGGCTGCCTTCGGCGATCGACAACCGGCCGCTGCGGTTCGACGAGTTCCTCGACCGGACCAATCAGCTGATCCTCGTTTCGGCGACACCGGGCGAGTACGAGCGGACTGAGGCGACCCGGGTGGTCGAGCAGATCGTGCGCCCGACCGGCATCGTCGACCCCGAGATCGAGATCCGGCCGACCCGCAACCAGATCGACGATCTGATGAACGAGGTGAACCTGAGGGCCGCCGCCGGCGAGCGGGTCCTGGTCACGACCCTGACCAAGAAGATGGCCGAGGACCTGACCAACTATCTGCTGGAGCACGGCATTCGGGTTCGGTACCTGCATTCCGACATCGACACCCTGGAACGGGTCCAGATCATCCGTGAGCTGCGGCTGGGCGAGTACGACGTGCTGGTCGGGGTGAACCTGCTGCGCGAGGGACTCGACATGCCCGAGGTCTCGCTGGTCGCCATTCTCGACGCCGACAAGGAGGGTTTCCTCCGCGGAGAGACCAGCCTGATCCAGACGATCGGCCGCGCCGCGCGGAACACCGAGGGGCGGGTGCTGATGTACGCCGACAACGAAACCGACTCGATGAAGGCCGCGATCTCCGAGACCGATCGCCGCCGCGCGATCCAGGTCGCCTACAACGAACGCCACGGCATCACGCCGACCACGATCAAGAAGGCGATCGCCGAGACCGACAGCCTGCTCACCCTGGAGGACAAGGCGCCGGCCAAGCGCCGCCGCCGGGGAGACGCCGATGATTTCGAGGGACCGGAGGACCTCGAGAAGACGATCGCGGCGATGGAGATCGAGATGAACGCGGCGGCCGAGGACCTGCGTTTCGAGCAGGCCGCCCGGATCCGCGACGAGCTGCGCGAACTGAAGCGTGACCTGGAAGGCATGCAGGCCGGAGCGTAGTGTCCTAGGCTGGCCGGAACTTCCTAGGAGAGGATCGAGTTGTCCCGAGAGCCGTCGAACATCACGCGCCGTTCCCTGCTCAAACGCTCCGCCGCGGTGGGGGCGGGGGCCGTTCTGGCCGGTCCGGCTCTGCCCGATTTCGCCGATGCCGCGAAGCGCGGGAGGATCAATCCGCTGAAGGCACGGCCCGGTGGTCTCGCCGGTCTCGGCAAGCTCAGGGACTGGAACCGGTATCTCGCCGGTCTCGGCGCGAGACATACCGGCGGCGAATCGCAGGCCACCTTCATCCGGGATCTCGAGCGCGGGATGCGCGGGCTGGGATGGCGCACGGAACGCCGGTTCCAGAGCTTCGACCGCTGGGACGCGGTCTCGTTCGGGCTGAGGGTGAGCGTGTCCGGCGCGCCGATGAAACCGATGCCGGTCGCCAGTTGCTTCCCGTACTCGGGGCGGACCGGAGCCGCCGGGATCACCGCCGAGCTGGCCTACGCGGGCGCGGGTAAGGAAGCGGACTTCGCCGCCGGAGATTTCCGCGGCAAGATCGCGGTGATCGACGTTGCGGCCTTCAACCTGCCGATCGGCCTCGTGTTCAACCCGTACTTCGACCGGCCGGTGGACATCGACATGAGCCTTCCGTACGACCGTTCCTGGCTGGCCGCACCGCCCGAGCTGGACGCGGCCAGGGCCGCGGGCGCGGCCGGGGTGATCGCGATCCTGCCGATGGTTCCCGATGACGCCAAGGGTCAGTACACGCCTTTCGCCAGGAAGCTTCAGGGCCTGCCCGCGCTGCTGGTCGACAGCGAGCAGGGGGAGTCGCTTCGGGAGCTAGCGAAGGCGTCCGGCAACAGGGCCGGCCTCAATCTGATGGCGCGCCGCGATCGGGGCCGGACCTCGTCGCTCCTGGCCGTGCTGCCCGGCGCGGGCCGCGACGTGGTGGTCGTCAACACCCACACCGACGGGCCCAACCTGATCGAGGAGAACGGGCCGCTGGCGATGCTCTCGATCGCCCAGCGCATGTCGGCCATCCCGAAGGCGAAACGTCCGAGCACGCTCGCGTTCTATTTCGCCACCGGACATTTCGCCGATGGGGTGGAGTCATCCGGTGCCTACCTGACCGAGCATCCCGGCCTCGCCGCCCGAACCAAGGCGGGTGTGACGATCGAGCATCTCGGCTGCCCCGAATACGTCGACGATCAGGTCTCCAGCTTCACGAGAACCGGCAAGCCGGAGATATCGGGCGTGTTCGCCTCGAACGAGAAGGTCGCCGCGATCTCACAGGCCGCGATCGAGCGCCACGGGGTGACCCGATGCATGACGATCAAGCCCGCGCCGCTGTTCTTCGGTGAGGGCGCCCCGCTTCACGAGGGCGGTATTCCGATGATGGCCTACATCTCGGGACCGAGCTACCTGCTGGCGGAACGAAGCCGCAAGGTCCAGCTGAGGCGATTCGACGTGAGGCGCATGGCGGCGGAGACCGCGGCCTGCTCGCGGATGATCGTGAAGGCCTCGGCGGCGCCGGCGGGATCGCTGATCGGATAGAACCCGCCGGCCGCTGACACCGTCAGAGAATCTCCTTCGCTTTCGCGGAATCGGAGAAGAACTCGCCGCGGACGATCTTGCCGTCCCGGAACTTCATCAGGTGACAGAAGGGTGCGGTGACGCTGCCCTTCGCGGTTCCGACGGTCTGGGTGCCGCGCACGATGGTCCATTCGCCTCCATCGATGAACTCTTCCGGCGAGACCTCGAAGGTCGACCATGTGTTGGGAAGATCCTCGAAGGCGCCGATGATGTCGTCGGGGCCGCTGGTCACTCCGCCGCCCGGGACCTCGTCCGAGGAAACCCAAACGGAATCGTCGCTCAGCATGCCTTTGAGCGTTTCCATGTCGCCTCTGCCGAAGGCGGCGTATGACTCTTGTGCTGCGTCTACGTTGGACATTGCTGCTCCTTGGAACGTTGCTTTGGACTTGCGTTCTGTCAGAGCGTTCCCCGCAGGCACGGCAGAGCGGAAAGTCCGCCTAGTTCAAGCTATCCGATCGTGGTGGAGGTGACCAGCCGTCCGGGCAGTCCACTGCTCTAGGGTGGCGGCCATGGACGCGGAGCAGATCAAACGAACCGATTTCCCGGGGGCGGCGCACGGCTACGACCGCGCGTCGGTGGATGCTCATCTCGCCGCGGTGGCGGCACAGGTGGCCGCACTCGAGGCGAGGATCACCTCGTTCGAAGTCGAGCGCGACGCACTTCGGCGAGAGATCGCGGCGGACGCCGGCCCGGCCGAGGTCGAGGTGATCTCGGAGGCGGCGGCGCCCGCCGAACCGAGACCCCGGCCTTCCTCCTCTAAGGCCGAAGACGAGGTGTCGGCCCGCCTGATCGCGACCAAGATGGCCCTAGACGGAACCGACCGTGAGACGATTCGGGTTCGGCTCGCGGGGGAGTACGAGCTCGAGGATCTCGACGCGCTGCTCGACGACGTGATCGAACGGGTCGGCTGATCTGACCCGGATCACAGGTCGACCACCCGGTCGATCCGCACCTTCTCCCGCATCGCCGGGTCATGCGACGCGAGCACCAGGGAGCCGGTCCATCCCTCCAGCGCTGATTCCAGGACCTCCATCGCCTCGATGTCCAGGTGGTTGCTGGGCTCGTCCAGGAAGAGGCAGGCGGCGGGCCGCTTGGCCAGCAGCGCCAGCTCCGCTCTGGTCCGTTCTCCCGGCGAGAGCAGCCCCGGGGCACGGGACACCCGCTCGGGGCCTAGCCGCATCGCCGCCAGCGCGGTTCTCGCCGCGGTCTCCCCGAGGCCCGAAAGTTCCCGGAACTCCTCGATGAGCGGCCGCTCGCGGCCTTCGAGGACCCCGCCCCGCTGGGCGAGTTCGGTGAAGCGGAGGCTCGCGGGGATCTCGATTCGTCCGGCCACCGGTTCCAGCCGGCCGGTCAGTGCGGCGATCAGGCTCGACTTTCCGGCACCGTTGGCCCCGCGCAGCAGGATCCTCTCCCCGGATCCGATCGCGAGGTCGATCGGCCGGCTGTGCCACTCGTCCCTTTCGAGGATCACCTCGCGCACCACCGCGACCGCGGTGGCGTGAACCGGCTGAGCCGAATCCAGCAGCAGCCGCGAAAGGTTTTCCTTCCACGGCTTCTCCGGGATCTCCACGTTCTCGATGCGCTTGGCGATGCCGCTGGCGGCGGTGTTCTTCTGGGCCGACTGGATCGCCGCGTAGCGCACGTGCTTGTCGGTCTCGCCGCTTCGTTTCGCCCGGCGCTGGCCGATCTCGCCCTGCTGGCGGATCCGGCGTTCCAGGGTCACGAGCCGGTCACGTTCGGCGGTTGCCTCCGCGTATGACGTCTCGGCCGCGTTCCGTTCGGCCTCGCGCTCCCGGAGGTAGGTCGCCCAGCCACCGCGGTACTGCCTGGCGTGGGTCCGGTCCAGTTCGACCACATCGTGCGCCCGTCTTTCGAGCAGGCCGCGATCGTGGCTGGCGAACACGATCGCGAACTCCGCTTCGGCGACGATGCGGTCCAGCATCTCGAGGCCGTCGGCGTCGAGATGGTTGCTCGGTTCGTCGAGCAGGGCGCAATCGAGCCGGGCGAGACGCAGCGCCGCGAGCCTCACCCGGGCCATCTGGCCGCCCGAGAGGCTGCGGCATTCCCGCTCGGCCCAGGAGCGGTCCACTCCGACCGATTCGAGCGCGGGGCCGATCCGCGCCTCGAAGTCGCCGCCGCCGAGGTTCGACCACTGTTCGACCGCGGCCGCATGGGCTTCGAGCACACTGAGATCGCCGTCGGCCAGTCGGCCGGTGAGTCGGTCCATCTCCGCTTCGGCGTCGGCGACTCCGATCCGGCCGGCGAGTTCCCGGCCGACGGTGAGGCCGGCGTCCTGGCCGGAGACCTGGGGCAGGTAGGCGATGCGGGCACCGGCGACCGCCGATATCTCGCCTCCACTCGGGGTTTCGAGCCCGGCGAGCAGTCGGAGCAGGGTGGACTTGCCGGAGCCGTTGGCTCCGACCAGGGCGGTTCGGTCGCCGTCGTGGACGCGAAGGTCGATGTTGTCGAGGATGGTGCGATCGCGGTACTCGAAAGAGACCGCGGACGCGGAAACGATCAATGCTGACATGGGACTCCTGAAATCTCGGATTGGCGATGGGACAGCCGCGCACGGAGCCGAAGGCTCGGTCGGTAAGGGGGCTGTCAGATCAGAAGTCGCGCATAGACGACCCGCGAAGGGCCGAAACAGAAGGTAGCAGCCCGGGGGAAGATCGTCTGGCAGGAAGATCGTCTGGCAGGAAGATCGTCTAGGCACTCTGAGGCCCAACACTTTTGCCCATGCACGCGGCGGGTACTTCGAAATCCAATTCGCACAGCGAAGCGAAGCGATTTGGATTCCTTATTCTTGCTCTTCGAACGTGTGTTCGCTTCTGTAAGCTCTCTTCAGTGACTCGTTCAGAGAGAATCGTCATCACCGGAGCCCGTGAGCACAACCTCAAGGGCATCGATCTCGACCTGCCTCGTGATTCCCTGATCGTCGTCACCGGCCTCTCCGGTTCCGGCAAGTCGAGCCTGGCCTTCGACACGATCTACGCCGAGGGTCAGCGTCGTTATGTGGAATCGCTGTCGGCCTACGCCCGCCAGTTCCTCGGCCTGATGGAGAAACCGGACGTCGATTCGATCGAGGGGCTTTCCCCGGCGATCTCGATCGACCAGAAGACGACCTCGCGCAACCCGCGCTCGACGGTCGGCACGGTCACCGAGATCTACGACTACCTGCGCCTGATGTGGGCCCGGATCGGCCATCCGCACTGTCCGAAGTGCGGGGAGGAGATCACGGGCCAGACCCAGGAGCAGATCACCGATCGCCTGATGACCCTCGATGAGGGCACCAAGTTCATGATCATGGCGCCGATGGTCCGGGACCGCAAGGGTGAGTACGGCAAGCTCTTCGAGCGGATGCGGGCCGAGGGCTACTCGCGGGTCGAGGTGGACGGTGAGATGCGCATGCTGGACGAGGAGATCGTGCTCGACAAGAAGTACAAGCACGACATCTCGGTGGTGGTCGACCGTCTGGTGATGAAGGAGGATCTGCGGCGGCGCCTTTCGGAATCGATCGACGCGGCGGCCGCCCTGGCCGACGGCCTGGTCGAGGCCCAGGTGATCGACGGGGAGCGCATGCTGTTCTCGGAGCATTTCTCCTGTCTGAAGTGCGGTACCTCGATGCCGGAGCTGGAGCCCCGGATCTTCTCGTTCAACGCGCCGCACGGCGCCTGCCCTGTCTGCACCGGTCTCGGCTTCAAGCGGGTGATCGATCCGCAGCTGGTGGTGCCCGATCCGACTCTTTCCCTGGCCGAAGGGGCGCTTCAGCCGTGGCGTTCCGGGTATTCCGGATACTGGCGCCGGCTGATCGCTTCGGTCGCGAAGACCTACGACGTGGATGTCGACAAGCCGTGGCAGGAGCTGACCGACGACGAGCGGAACATCTTTCTCCACGGCACCGGAACCGAGCGCCATCAGATCAACAGCAACAGCCGGTCCGGGCGCCGGCGCAGCTACTCGGTCAAGTTCGAGGGTCTGGTCAACAATCTCGAGCGCCGCTACCAGGAGTCCGACTCGGAGGCGGTGCGCGAAAAGATCGAGGACTACATGGCCGAGCAGCCCTGCCCGGCCTGCCATGGCGCCAGGCTCCGGCCCGAGAGCCTCGCGGTCACGGTCGGCGGCATCTCGATCCGGGATTTCACCGAGATGTCGGCCAACGTCGCCCGCGAGTGGATCGAGACGCTCGAGTTGAACACGACCGAGCGCGCGATCGCCCGGCTGATCGTCAAGGAGATCGCCGAACGGCTCTCGTTCCTGGTCAACGTCGGCATCGGCTACCTCTCGCTGTCACGCTCGGCCCGCACCCTTTCCGGCGGGGAGGCACAGCGAATCCGCCTGGCGACACAGATCGGCTCGAGCCTGGTCGGGGTCATGTACGTGCTGGACGAGCCTTCGATCGGTCTTCACCAGCGCGACAACGAGAAACTGATCGCCACCCTGGAGCGTCTGCGTGACCTCGGCAACACCGTGATCGTGGTCGAGCACGACGAGGGCACGATGAAGGCCGCGGACCATCTGGTCGATCTCGGCCCCGGTGCCGGTGAGCATGGCGGCTACATCGTCGCCGACGGCACCCCGCTCGAAGTCGAGGCCAACCCGAACTCACTGACCGGCCGGTACCTGTCCGGCCAGGAGCAGATCGCGATCCCGGAGAAGAGAAGGCAGCCCACGGGGAACCTCACGGTGCGTGGGGCCCGCGAACACAACCTGACCGGGGTGGACGTCGAGTTCCCGCTCGGCGTGCTCACCTGTGTGACCGGGGTCTCCGGTTCCGGAAAGTCCACGCTGGTCAACAGCACGCTCCATCCGGCGGTCGCCAACCGGCTGCACAAGTCGAAGCTGCGCCCCGGGCCGCATGACGGTATCGACGGCATCGACCAGATCGACAAGATCATCAACATCGACCAATCGCCGATCGGCCGAACGCCACGCTCCAACCCGGCCACCTACACCGGCGTGTTCGATCACATCCGCCAGCTGTTCACGGCCACCCAGGAATCCCGGGCGCGCGGCTACAAGCCGGGCCGCTTCAGTTTCAACGTCAAGGGCGGGCGCTGCGAGGTCTGCAAGGGCGACGGTCAGATCAAGATCGAGATGCACTTCCTGCCCGACGTCTACGTGCCCTGCGAACAGTGCCACGGGCATCGCTACAACCGCGAGACGCTCGAGGTCCACTTCAAGGGCAAGAGCATCGCCGACGTGCTGGAGATGTCGATCGAGGAGGCGTACCCGTTCTTCGAGAGCATCCCGAAGATCAGCCGGCGCCTGAAGACCCTGAACGACGTCGGGCTCGGCTACGTGCGGCTCGGCCAGCCGGCGACAACGCTCTCGGGCGGCGAGGCACAGCGAATCAAGCTCGCCTCCGAGCTTTCGAAGGTCGCGACCGGAAACACGCTCTACATCCTCGACGAGCCGACCACCGGCCTTCACTTCGGCGACGTCCGGCGCCTGCTGCAGGTTCTGGGACGCCTGGTCGACGCCGGCAACTCGGTCGTGGTGATCGAACATGACCTCGACGTGATCAAGAGCGCCGACTGGGTGATCGACCTGGGTCCCGAGGGTGGCGATGGCGGCGGCCAGATCATCGCCACCGGAACCCCCGAAGAGATCGCCGACACTCCCGGTTCGTACACGGGCCAGTTCCTCAAGGAGCCGCTCAGCCGGGCGCTTCCGGTGGCGGCCTAGCAATGAAGGCCGCGGTGGTCACCGGGTACGGCGATCCTCCCGAGTACCGGGATTTCGCGCCGCCCGAACCGGCCGACGGGACCGAGTTGCTGGAGGTCGAACTCGCCGGCCTCAACCCGGTTGATGTCGCTATCGCCTCCGGCAAGTTCGACGCCGGAGCCCCGCCACTCCCATACGTGACCGGTACCGAGGCGGTCGGGCGCGATGCCGACGGCCGCCGGGTCTGGTCCGATGAGGCCAGGTATCCGTCCGGCTCGCTGGCCGAATGGTCGGCGATCGGCGAGGGCAGCGGGGTCGAGCTTCCGGACGAGATCTCCTCCGAGCAGGCGATCGCCTTCGGCGTCGCCGGTGTCGCCGCCTGGCTGGCGTTGACCTGGCGCGGTGGGCTGGTCGAGGGTGAGACGGTGCTTGTGAACGGTGCCAGCGGCGCGGTCGGCCAGATCGCCGTTCAGGCCGCGAGGCTGCTGGGCGCGGGAAGGGTCGTCGGTTCGGCGCGCAGTGAGTCCGGCCGGAGCAAGGTCGATGCACTCGGGGCCGACGCGGTGGTCGACACCGGATCGGAGAAACTGGTCGATGATTTGAGGGAAGCGACCGGGGGAGGGGCCGATCTGGTCATCGACAACCTGTGGGGCACCCCCGCGGTGGCGGCGATCGAAGCGATGAACCCCAGGGGCCGCCTGATCCAGGTCGGCAACTCGGCCGGCACAGGGGCGGACATCCTGGCCGGCCGTCTGCGCGGCGGGCTGATCGATATCCGGGGACACCGCAATTTCTGGGCTTCACGCGAGGAGCGCGCCGACGCGTTTCAGACGATGTGCCGCCACTCGATCGAGGGTGACCTGAAGATCGAGGTCGAGGTCATTCCCCTCGCCGAAGTCGCAGACGCCTGGGAACGCCAGAAGGCGAGCCCGGGACACAAGCTGGCCCTGAGACCGCGCTGACCTCCGGACCGGCCCGGGTTGCTCGTCCCGGACCGGTATGGGAGGGAGCGGTCAGCCGTTGCGTTCGATCAGGCTGGCCGAGGCGACGCAGACATCGCCGGGGCCGTACAGGCCGTTGCCGTTGACCAGCGTCCCGTTCTTCACGGCACCTCCGGGTTGAACCTCGATGCTGAGGCCTCCCGGCGTGAACACCTGGGTCGCGTACGAGCTGTCCGCGTCGATGTTGGCGCCGTTGGCGGTGGTGTTCAGATCGAGGATCATGCGATCGGTCTCCGCCGTATTGGAGTTGAGGAAATCCGGATCGCCGTCGAGCTCATCGTCGTCCGAATCGAAGGCGACACCGTTCTCACTGGTCTTGATGTAGAAACTGAGATCGGTGCGCGGTACCGATGTGTCGGTGGTGCATTTCGCATAGATCGTGACCGGTCCCGCCGTGAACAGGACCTGTTCGGGCGCGGCCGCGGTGGCCGCCGCGAAGTTCGGCCCCGACGTGGCGTCGAACTTCGTCTGCTTGAAGGTGCGATACCCGTCGACCTTCTTGGCGTTGTCGGCATTGGTCGCGTTGGTGGCGCTGTTCGCGAGCGGCACCGCGCTCAATGAGCTCTCCTTGACCTTGGCCCCGGTCACCGCGTCGTTCTTGATCTTCGCCGTGGTGACCGCGTTCTTCTTGATCTTCTTGGCCGTCACGGCGTTCTTCTTGAGCTGCTTGGTTCCGACGCTGTTCGCACTGATCGCCGCGTATGCACCGCCGCCCAGGGCGATGAACACGGCGACGATGCTGAGAACCAGCGCCGGGTTGACTTGTTTCCGTAGATAAGACATGAAACCCCCAAGATTTCGTGGTACGGATGGATGTGGAACGAGCCTATGCCGGTGCCGTCCCGCTGTCCAGGTCTGGGTTCAGGCCCGGCGGAGTGAGATGTCCGCGCAGGCCTCGCAGATCTCCTCGGGGATCACGCCGAGCCTCATCAAGATCGCGAACATCTTGCAGCCCACGCAGAGGCCGAAAACGGATTCCAGGGCCGCGAAGGTGAGCATGATCGCGAAGACCGCGGGCGCGGCCGCATCGACCCCGAAGGCGAACACCAGCAGGGTTCCGGCGGCCGTCACCGTTCCGCCGATCGCCTGGGCGAACCGCTTCGGCGGTCCCGGCACCAGCTTCTCGGGTCCCACTCTCGGCGCGATCACCTTGGTCGCGAGCAGGCCGAAGGGACTGAGGCGCGGACCGGCCAGGACCCGCAGCCAGAAGCCGATCGAGAGCGGGATCAGCAGCCACTGCCAGCCGCTGATCAAGCCCAGAAGGGAGACCAATGCTACGCAGGCCGCGACCGAGCGGGCGGCCTTTTCGTTCACGGGGTTGGGGAAGCCGAACATCGTCCTCGAACCTTAGCTGGGGGTGTTCGCCGGTCCGGCGGGCTAGGAGACGAGCAGCGATGCGCCGATCACGCCGCCCTCGTCGCCGAGTCCGGCGACCCGGACCGCGGGCGGATTGTCGGCATTGAGCAGATGGGCGTTCATGCCGTCGATGATCTCGGGCACGAGCGAATCCGAGAACCGGACCCCGAGACCGCCGCCGATGACGACCGCCTCGATGTCGAGCAGGTTCACCGCGGAGGCGATCCCGGCCGAAAGCGCCTTGACGGCACGGTTCAGCAGCTCGATCGCCAGTTCGTCTCCCTGATCTCTCGCGTGGGCCCAGATGGCGCTGGTCAGATGGGTCTTGCCGTGCTTCTCCATGATCTTGAAGAGGTCAGACTCGCGTCCCTTCTTCATGTCGCGGATCGCCTTGGCCTCCATCGCCTTGCGCCCGGCATACGCCTCGACCGTGCCGACCAGGCCGTTGAGACCCTTGGCCCCGCCGCGCCGGACGACCATGTGGCCGATCTCCCCGGCACGGCCCCGGCCCTTCCAGGGCTTGCCGTCGAGAATGATGCCGCCGCCGACGCCGGTGCCCCAGAAGACTCCCAGCAGGCTGTTGAATCCCGCGCCGGCACCCAGCTGGAACTCGGCGTTGGTGCCGACCTGGACGTCGTTGCTGACCGAGACAGGTGTGCCGATCGCTTCCCGCAGCGCCATTCCGAGCTGGAACCGTCCGTCCCAGCCGGGCAGGTTGCCGGCGCCGCTGACGGCGCCGGTGGAGCTTTCGACCGAACCGGGCGCGCCGACTCCCACTGCCTTCAGCTGATGGGCCTCGAGACCCGCGTCACGGGCGGCCTCCTGCATGGTCAGCGCCATCGCCCTGACCACATCGGCGGGGCCACCGCGATCGGGGGTCGGCCGGCGGCGATACGAGACGACCTCATGGTCAGGTCCGATCACGGCCGCGGCGATCTTGGTGCCGCCGAGATCGATCCCTCCGACCATCGTGCCGATCCGGGATGAGGCCAGTGGTGAGGTCGGCGGCAGGGTGGCACGGGTCGGGGGCGGGGTCGGATCCGGCAGCGGCTCGGGAACGAAGGTCCCGGTGGCCGGCGGCTCCGCGGCGTCCGGTACGGCCGGGGCATCGGGAGTATCGGGGGCGGCGGGAGCTTCGGATGCCGCCGCTTCGGACGCCGCGGAGGCATCCGGAACCTCAGGTTCCACAGTACTCTCCGGACTTTCGGGCGGGGCGGGAGTCTCGGTCACATCGGAGGCTTCCGGGGTGGCCGCCGGTTCGGGGATCTGCGGGGTCACCGCTTCGGGGGTGACCGGAACCGACTCGTCCGGCACGGGGGCCTTCGCCTCAGGGACCGTCGAGGGATCGATCGGCTGGCGTTTCGCCGCCTCGGCCGCCTTCTTCTTCGCGGTTCTACGCCTGAGCAATTTTCTCTTCCCTGATGGCCGTCATGGCCGAACCCTATCCGCCTCTGCGAGGCTGGTGGTGTGGAAGATCAATCCGGCTGGAAAATGTGGTGGGCCAAGCGCCGCTGGTACGAACGCAATCACCGTCCCATCCGGAGATTCCGGATCGATCGCCACATGGCGCGGTCGGGCGCGTACATCCGCCATCCGGTCGAAGGCGAGATTCTCGAGGGGCTGGACTCGGGCCGGCTGAAGCTCGGTCAGGGCACCATGCTGGAACCGGGCTGCTGGATCACGATGGCGCCCGAGGCGCGGATCGCGATCGGGAACGGCTGTTTCCTCAACCGCAACGTGATGCTCGCCGCCCATGAGCGGATCGAGATCGGTGATCACGTGATGTTCGCCAACGGCTGCTTCGTCGGTGACGCCAGCCATCGCTTCGACGATCCCGAGATGCCGATCACCTGGCAGGGATTCACGTCCAAGGGTCCGGTCAGGATCGGCTCCAACTGCTGGTTCGGCGTGAACTGTGTGGTCACCAGTGGAGTGACCATCGGTGAGCGCTGCGTGATCGGATCGAACTCGGTGGTCACCCGTGACCTGCCCGACGGCGTGATCGCCGCCGGGGCACCGGCCGAGGTGATCCGCGAGATCGAGTTCAAGAGCCCTAGCTGAGCGGCTCCCAGTCCCAGGAATAGCTCGATTCCAGGTCTTCGCGGTTGAGCCGCTGCCGGAGGCGCTCCAGTTCGGCGGCGTCGACGCTGTAGACGTGCTCGGGTCCGGGGAAGGCACCCGATCGGACTTCACTCACGTAGCCCTCGACTCCGCGCCTGACCTCGCCGCGCACATCGGCGAAGGTCTTGACGAACTTGGCCATGTGGCCCGCGTTGTAGCCGACCAGGTCGTGGAAGACCAGGACCTGGCCATCGGTGGTGTTGCCGGCGCCGATGCCGATCGTGATCGCGTTCAGCTTGGCCGAGAACATCTCGGTGACCGCCTGTGGAACGGCCTCGATCACGATCGCGAAACAGCCCGCCTGATCGAGTGCGATCGCGTCCTCGGCGACCTTGATCGCGACCTCCGCGGTGCGTCCCTGGGCCCGCAGGCCACCGAGCGCGGTCGCCGTCTGGGGAGTGAGACCGACATGCCCGACCACGGGAATGCCGGCACCGACGATCGCCGCCGCACGATCGACCGAGGCGCCGCCGCCCTCGAGCTTCACCGCGTCGCAGCCGGCTTCCTTGACCAGCCGCTGGGCGCTGGCGATTGCGAGCTCGTCCGAGGCCTCGTAGGAGCCGAAGGGGAGATCGCCGATCAGCATCGGTGTCTTCAGCCCCCGCCTGACCGCCTTGGTGAGCATCGTCATCTCGTCCATGCCGACCGGAACGGTGCTGTCGTAGCCGAGCACGCAGTTGGCGGCGGAATCACCGACGAGAACCATCTCGACCCCGACCTCTTCGATCACCTGAGCGGAGGGGAAGTCATAGGCGGTGATCATCGTGATCGGTTCGCCGGCCTCCTTCATCTCGGTCAGCCGGGTGAGGGTCACCGGACGACGGTCAGCTTGCTCCCTGCTTCCTGAACTCATTTGGTGCTCCTTGTTCGCTTCGTTGGCTCGATGAGGATGTTGTCGATCAGACGGGTGCCGTCGACCTTGGCCGCGACCGCGACCAGGATCGGCTCGTGGCTGTCGTCGGTCGCCGGATCGAGGGTTCCGGGATAGCGGGCCTCGAAATACTCGGGTTCGATGCCGGCGGAGGCCAGCCGTTCCCGGCCGGCCTCGAGGGCGGCGTCAAGACCTTCCCGCGGGTAGACCGTCTCGGTCTCGAGCAGCGCCGCCCAGATGGCGGTGGCCCTTTCCCTCGATTCGGGTGAGAGGTAGGCGTTGCGGGAACTCATCGCGAGTCCGTCACGCTCGCGGACCGTGGGCAGGATCGCGATCTCGGTGCGGAAGTCGAGATCCTCGGCCATGCGCTTGATCACGGTGGCCTGCTGGGCATCCTTCTGTCCGAAATAGGCGACGTCCGGATCGACGGCGTTGAGCAGCTTGGCGACGATCGTGGTCACGCCCGAGAAATGGCCCGGTCCGCGGCTGTCCTCGCTTCCGCAGAGCACTTCGGTCAACCCGGTCACCTCGACCTTGCTCGCGAAACCCGCGGGGTAGACGTCGTCGGGCTGCGGCGCGTAGATCAGATCGACCCCGGACTTCTCGGCGATCGCGAAATCACGTTCCTCATCACGCGGATAGGTGCTGAGGTCCTCTCCGGCGCGGAACTGGGTGGGGTTGACGAAAAGGCTCATCACGACGACGTCGCACTCGTCGCGAGCCGTCTTCAGCAGCGAGTTGTGCCCCTCGTGGAGATAACCCATGGTCGGCACCAGTCCGACCCGGACACCGGTCCGGCGATTCGATTCGCGGAACTCGGCCAGCTCGGCCGGGGTGCGGATGACCCTCATGAGACCGAGGCTCCCTTGGCGGTGTTCGCCATGGCTCGGGTGCGCTCGGCCATCGCGTCGTACAGCCGGAGGATCTCCGGGGCGGATACTTCCAGCGCGGCTCGGTGGGCCTCGACCGTGCCGGTGTCGCCGCGGGCGATCGGGCCGGTGAGAGCATCGGCTCCCAGGGACTCCCAGTTCGAGAGCGACCGTCGCACAAGGGGCGCCAGCACCTCGCGCGGGTTCGCCACCCCGATGCCGCCGAGCAGGTCGGCGGCCGTCTGCTCGAGCGTGACCAGATAGTTGGCGGCGATGCTGGCGGCGGCGTGGTAGATCGCCCGGTCGGACTCGGCCACCTCGAAAGGTTCCATGCCGATCTCGCCGGCCAGCGCGGACGCGGTGGCGAGGGCGAGGGCATTGCTGCCGGCGACCGCCCCGGGGCAGCCCTTCAGGTCGGTCGATCGGTCGGGCACGGTCTGGAGGGGGTGAAGCGAAAAGGCCCCTTCGGTCTGGCAGGGCAGCAGGGGGTCGAGCGTGGTCGCACCGCTCGTGTGGCCGGCGAGGCGGGGCAGCCCGCCGTCGCCGCAGATCTTCGCGATGCCCTCCGCGACCCGGGCTATCGCCGAGTCGGGCACGCAGAGCAGGACGGTCCGGGAGGCCAGCTCGTCCCGGGTGAAGTCCCGTCCGGTCAGCACGACGTCGACGCCGGCCTCCGTGGCCGCGCGGGCGATCGAGTTTCCGACCCTTCCGGGCCCGACGATGGTTAGCGCCTGCGGCGCGTTCGTTCGTTCGTTCATATGCCGTTCCAGTTCCCTTACGGTGATACCAGACGGATCGAGTTGATCTGCGTTTCGTCGCTTTCGGTGCTCGGTCCACCCCCGAGACGGGTGGCGGCCACCGCCGATTATAGGCTGCTGCCGTGTTCGCCGATCCAAGCACAGGCCGGGAAGATCCGTTCGACGTCTTCCGCGAGGCTCCCGAACCCCCTTCCGGGAGCACCGGATGAACGAGACCGACTCGATCGAATCGCACAGCACCGAGCGGACCGCCGAGATCGGCCGGCGCCTCGCTGAGGGTCTCGAGCCCGGTGATGTGGTCCTGCTCGTCGGCGAGGTGGGCGCCGGCAAGTCAACCCTGATCAGGGCGGCGATGCGCGAGCTCGGGGTGGAGGGCGCGATTCCCTCGCCGACCTTCACGATCGGGCGCAGCTACAACGGATCGGTTCCCGTCTCGCATCTCGACCTTCACCGGATCGGCTCGATCGGCACCGAGGATCCCGGCCTGCTCGCCGAATACTTCGGGGACGACAGGATCGTGTTCGTGGAGTGGCCGGGCGATGACGAGGCCGACCTGGCCGCGCAGGCCGGGCGGATCAGGAAGGTCACGCTCACCCATCTCGGCGGGGACGCGCGCAGGATCACGATCGGTCCGCCGCAGCGATCCGGCTGAGCCGGGACGTCGCCCATCGCAGATACGGCCGTCTCGCCCCCTGCGAGAATGATCGACTGTGAAAGTCCTCGGCTTCGATACCGCCACAGATGACACCGTGGTCGCCGCCACCGACGACGGAGAGGTTCTGTTCGAAAGGACGATCGGTCCCGGCGAGGATGGCCGGCCGGTCCACAGCGAAACGCTGCTGAGTACCATGAACGAGGGTGCCGAAGCTCTCGGGGGCTGGGCCGACGTGCAGCGCGTCGCGGTGGGAACGGGCCCGGGAACTTTCACCGGAATCCGCATCGGCATCGCCACCGCCAACGGTCTGGCGCTGTCGGCCGGCATCGAACTGGCCGGGGTATCGACCCTCGAGGCGCTCTCCCTGCCGATGCGCAACGGCATCGATCCGGTGCTCGCCGTGCTCGACGCCCGCCGGGGTGAGGTCTTCGCCGCGCTCTACGCGGCGGACGGCTCGGTCGAGTGGGCGCCGTTCGCCGCCAAGCCCGAGGAACTGGCACTGCGATTGGCCGATCTGGAGCGGTTGCCGCTGGCCGGTGGTCCCGGGGCGGTACGATTCAGGGACGAATTGACCCGGGTGGGCATCTCGATCGCCGCGCCCGAGGCGGACATTCATCATCTCAAGGGCCGGTCGGTCTGCGAACTGGGTGCCATCGTCGGCCGGGTCGATCAATCAATCCCCCTCGAACCCACCTACCTGAGAGTCCCCGATGCACAACTCTGGCTTGAACGAGACGCTGGCAACGGCAGCACCTGAACAGACCGCGCCGGCGCTCCGACGACTCACCTTCGCCGACCTTCCGATCGTGATCTCGATTGAACGGCGCTCGTTCTCGAGCCCCTGGTCGCCGGGGATGTTCGTGCTGGAGATGTCGAAGGACACGAGCGTGACCCTGGCCGCCGTGATCGAGGACCGTCCGGTCGGATACGCGGTCTTCTCACGCTACGACGCGGCCTGGCACCTGATGAACATCGCCGTGGCGCCCGAGCACCGGCGCCACCGGATCGCCTCGACCCTGATCGAGGGGGCACTGGCCGAGATCGGGCCGGCCGCGCCGGTGACGCTCGAGGTCCGGCCTTCGAACCGCTCGGCGATCGCGCTCTACGAAACCTTCGGATTCCGGAGCTACGGCCATCGCAAGGGCTACTACTCGGACAACGGCGAGGACGCGATCGTGATGTGGCGGGGCGACCCGGCGGCAGCCGGCGTCCCCGACCAGGCGATGTCGCCTCTTCCGGGGCGCTGAGCCTTGCCGATGCTGGCGATCGAGACCTCTTGCGACGACACCTGCGCGGCGGTTCTGGATGGGGCGAACATCCTCTCCAACGTGGTCTCGTCGCAGGCGGTTCACAGCCAGTACGGCGGGGTCGTCCCCGAGGTCGCTTCCCGGCATCATCTGGAACTGACCGCCCCGGTGATCGCTTCGGCGATGATCGAGGCCGATGTCGGAGTGCAGGATCTCGACGCGATCGCGGTGACCGCCGGGCCGGGCCTGATCGGCGCGCTGCTGGTCGGTCTGAGCACCGCCAAGGCGATGGCCGCTCCCCGCGAGATCCCGTTGATCCCGACCGATCATCTGCACGGGCATGTGGCCGCGAACTTCCTCGCTCCGGACCCGATCGAGCCGCCGTTCATCTGCCTGATCGCCTCCGGTGGACACACGATCCTCGCCGGTGTGAAGGAACACGGCGGGTTCGAGGTTCTCGGTGAGACCCTCGACGACGCCGCCGGCGAGGCGATCGACAAGGCGGCGCGCATGCTCGGCCTCGGCTACCCGGGCGGACCGGCACTGGAGCGGCTCGCGGCCGACGGCGATCCGGATGCGTTCACCTTTCCCGTCGCCATGAGCCGCGATCCGGGCCTCGACTTCAGCTTCAGCGGCCTGAAGACCGCTCTCGTCTACCGCTGCCGCGAACTGGGGGAGGCGGGCGTGGAGGAGAGTCGGGCCGACCTGGCCGCGGGCTTTCAGGAGGCTGTGGTCGATCAGCTGGTCAGCAAGCTGTGCCGCGCGATCGACCGCGACGGCTGGCCCCAGGTCGCGCTTGGCGGGGGAGTGGCCGCGAACGGCCCGCTTCGCGAGGCGGTCGCCCGGCTCTGCGAGGAACGCGGGATCGACCTGAAGCTCGTGCCGATGGAGCTCTGCACCGACAACGCCGCGATGATCGGGTCGGCGGCCCGGTTCACGCCCGCGCTCAGCTTCCCCGAGTACATGAGCTACGACGCCTTCGCCACCGGGAATCGCCGGTGAGCGGCGCGACGGTGACGGTCTACTCCCGCGAGGGCTGTCACATCTGTGTGGAAGCGCTCGAAGAGCTCCGCTCGATGGCCGCTGAGCATCCGGAACTGGAAATCGAGGTGGTCGACATCGACGGCGACGACGAATTGCTGAAGCGCTACCTCGAGCGCATCCCGGTCGTGATGATCGCCGGTGAAGAGGTGAGCGATCTCGTTCTCGACGCCGACGCGGTCAGATCCCGTCTAGGCAGCCCCTGAGATGGCCCGGACAGATACCCTGATGAGACCATGACCCCGTCGCCTAAATCTCGTTCCGAGTCCGCATCGGTTCTCGTCGGCGATGGCGAAAGGCTGTCGCTGGGAGTCGCGGCGCGGCTGTCCCGTTACCTCCAGGTGCTCACGCAGGCACGCAAGATGGGGCGTGACACGATCTCGTCCCAGGAGCTCTCGGAGTACACCCACATCAACCCGACGCAGATCCGCCGTGACCTTTCCGGTTTCGGCAAGTTCGGCAAGCGCGGCGTGGGGTACCGGATCGAGTTCCTGGTCGACGAGATCCGCAAGATCCTGCGGACCGCGGGCCATCACAACATCGCCCTGTTCGGAGCCGGCAAGCTGGGACAGGCGATCGCCGGATCGGACATCTTCGCCGACCACGGCTTCCAGATCGTGTCGCTGTTCGACGTCGACCCGAGCCGCATCGGTACCCAGGTGGGACCGCTGAAGGTCCGGGACTTCTCCGAGCTGGGGGACGCGGTCAAGGAGGAGGCGATCGTCGTGGGTGTGATCGCGGTTCCGTCCGCGGCCGCTCAGGAAGTCGCCGACGGTCTGGTCAAGGCAGGCGTGACGGTGATCTTCAACTACACCGAACAGCTGCTGCAGGTTCCGCCCGAAGTGACCGTCCACACGTCCAGCCCGGCCGTGGACCTGCTCTACGCCTTGTACTTCTACCTGTCTTGACCGAGCTTGACTGATCCCGATCTGCTTGATCTGAACGTAGCCCGTGAGGTTTTCGAGAACTCGCGGGACTTTACGATCGGCCTCGAGGAGGAGTTCGCGATCGTCGATCCGGACACGCTCGATCTGTCCGATCGTTTTCCCGAGCTGTACGAGGCCGCCCAGGCGGATCCGGTTCTGGGCGAGTCCGCCGCCGGCGAGTTGATCGCCTCGGAGATCGAGATCCGGTCGGGCCGCTCCGAGTCGATGGCCGAAGCGAACCTGCGCCAGGCGGAGCGCCGCCGGAAGCTTTTCGCCCTCGCGGACGAGCGCGGCGCGTCCCTGGTCTCGATGGGCACGCATCCCTGGGCGAACTATCTCGACCAGGAGATCATCGACACGCCCCACTACCAGCGCCTGAAAGAGGATCTGGGCTGGGTGGCGCAGCGCAACAACACCTGGAGCCTTCACGTCCACGTCGGCATCCAGGGGGCGGACCGGGCGATCCAGGTGAGCGACTGGCTGCGCGAGCAGCTGCCGATCCTGCTCGCGGTATCCGCCAACTCGCCCTTTCTCGACCGGCACGACAGCGGCCTCGCCTCGGTCAGAACCGAGATATTCACCCGCACCTTCCCGCGCTGCGGGATCCCCGGACGGTTCCACGACTGGGATGAGTACGCCGGATTCATCGACACGCTGAAACGGCTCGGATCGGTGGTCGAGGCGACCCAGCTCTGGTGGAGCGTGCGTCCGCACCATGCCTTCGGCACGGTCGAGGTGAGGATCTGCGACGCGCAATCGAGCGCCGCCGAATCGACCGCCCTCGCCGGACTGATCACCGCGGTGGTCGCCCAGACCGCGCTCGACATCGACTCCGGCGCCAAGCGGGACAGCGAGCCGCTCCGTGACCGTGAGATCGAGGAGAACTTCTGGAGGGCCATCCGCTACGGCATGGACGGCAAGATGATCGACTTCCGCGGGGGCCGCGAGATGGCGACCCGCCAGGTCCTCGAGGACCTGCTGGAGTGGACCGCACCGGCGCGCGACGGGCTGGGGATCGAGGTCGATCTGCCGGAGAAGAACGGAACCCAGAGAGCCCGAGAAATGTTCCAGGCGGGGGCCACGATCGAAGAGATCTACAAGGCCTCGGCCGAAGAGACGACCCGAACCTTCGGCACCTAGTCGGTGCCTGGATCCGCGGCAACCGTACGTTCTGTCGGCCGTTTCACCCCCTATGTGTGGGTTATCGGGGGACAGAACGGCGGTAGACTGGTTTGACCATGGCTGACGAAGAAACGACACCCTCAGATCCGACCAGCGCCGAGGCCTCTCAGGGCGAACCCCAGGGTCCGCCTCCGCTGACTCCCGAAGAGCAGGAGATGCTCGAACAGCAGATGCGTGAGGTCCGGGTCGAGGACCTGCTCACCCAGACCGTCGCCAGTGTTCTCAACCTGAGTGCCCGCCGGATCGTCAAGGAGGACGAGGTCGATCTCGAGCAGGCGCGGATCGGGATCGACGCCGTCCGGGCGTTGGTGGCGCTGCTCCCGGCCGAGGTCGGCGAGGCCGTGCGCGAACCGCTCAGCCAGGTTCAGATGCTCTACGCGCAGCGTGCCGGAACCTCCGAGGGTGACGCCGGAGCGCCGCCCACTCCCGGCCAGCAGCCGCCCACTCCCGAGAGCCCGCCGAAGCCCAAGGGGCCCGGTCTCTGGACCCCCGGCCGCGACTGAGCCGGATCTCGCGGGGCAGGGCCCCGTCGAACGATTAGTGGCAAAGCGCGCACACTCCGGGATAGGCTGGACTCCGATTAGAACCGGGTTCAAACAGTCGAGGAGGACACGCTTTGACCGACTTTCTAACCGACTACGGCGTGGTCATCGCGCTTTTCTGCGCGGCGATAGCGGTGCTCTACGGCATCGTCGTGACCCAGCGATTGCTGGCCAAACCCCCCGGCAACGACCGGATGCGGGAGATATCCGGAGCGATCCAGGAGGGGGCTTCCGCATATCTGAGACGGCAGTACCTGATCATCGGGGTGGTCGCGGTGCCGCTGGTGATCGTGCTGCTGATACTCCAGAACTGGCAGACCGCGCTCGGCTTCATCGTCGGCGGCACGCTCTCGGGGGCCACCGGATTCATCGGGATGAACGTCTCGGTCCGGGCCAACACCAGGGTCGCCGAAGCGGCCCGTGGAGGTGTGCCACCGGCCCTTGACGTCGCTTTCAAGGGAGGTTCGGTGACCGGCATGCTGGTCGTCGGCCTGGCGCTTCTGGGGGTGGCGGGCTATTTCGGCCTGCTGGTGGCGACCGGTGCGGTCGACACCGACAAGGAGGCGGTCGACGCCCTGATCGGCCTCGGCTTCGGCGGATCGCTGATCTCGGTCTTCGCCCGTCTGGGTGGCGGGATCTTCACCAAGGCAGCCGACGTCGGCGCGGACCTGGTCGGCAAGGTGGAGGCCGGCATCCCCGAGGACGACCCGCGCAACCCGGCCGTGATCGCCGACAACGTCGGGGACAACGTCGGCGATTGCGCCGGCATGGCGGCCGATCTCTTCGAGACCTACGCGGTCACTTCGGTCGCGGTGATGCTGCTCGGCGTGCTCTATTTCGATCCGCAGTTCGCACGCGAGGTGGCGATCTACCCGCTGGTGCTAGGAGGGGTCGCGATCATCGCCTCGATCATCGGTGCGCTGATCGTCAAGACGAACTCCGACAGCGTCGAAGGTGCGCTCTACCGCGGCCTGATCGTCTCCGGGCTGCTGTCGGTGATCGCCTTCTATCCGGTGACCGATTGGATGATGTCCGATCCGCTCGCGGGGGGCTTCATCTCCGCCGATGGCACGGTCGGCGTCACCGACCTCTGGCTCTGCGCGGTGATCGGCATCGCGGTCACGGCACTGCTGTTCGTGATCACCGACTACTACACCTCGACCCGGTTCAGACCGGTCAAGAACATCGCCGAGGCATCCCAGACGGGTCACGCGACCAACATCATCCAAGGATTGGCCCAGGGCATGCAGGCGACCGCGGCACCGGCATTGGTGCTCGCGATCGCCATCCTGGTCGCCAACGACCTCGCCGGGATCTACGGCATCGGGATCGCCGTGGTCGCGCAGCTCTCGCTCACCGGGCTGATCGTCGCGCTAGACGCCTTCGGCCCGATCACCGACAACGCCGGCGGTATCGCCGAGATGGCCGAGCTGCCCGAATCGGTGCGGGACGTGACCGACCCGCTCGACGCGGTCGGCAACACGACCAAGGCGGTCACGAAGGGGTACGCGATCGGTTCGGCGGCGCTGGCCGCGCTGGTGCTGTTCGCCGCCTTCAAGGAAGAGCTGGTCGAGGAGGCTCCGGAGGGCTTCAAGCTGGAGACGCTGTTCAACATGTCGAGTCCCGAGGCCCTGGTCGGGCTGATCATCGGCGGCATGATGGTCTATCTCTTCTCGTCCTTCGCGATCGAATCGGTCGGGCGGGCCGGGGGACAGGTCGTCGAGGAGGTGCGGCGTCAGTTCCGGGAGAAGCCGGGGATCATGGAGGGCACCGACAAGCCCGACTACCGGCAATCGGTCGCGCTGGTGACCGCGGCGGCACAGAAGGAGATGATCCTGCCGGCCCTGATCCCGATCGTGATCCCGCTGATCGTGGGAATCCTCAGCGTCGACGCGCTCGGGGGCCTGTTGATCGGCGTGATCGTGGTCGGCCTGTTCGCGGCGATCTCGATGACCGCCGGCGGCGGTGCGTGGGACAACGCGAAGAAGTTGATCGAGGATGGCGAGTACGGGGGCAAGGGCTCGGACGCTCACGCCGCGTCGGTCACCGGAGACACGGTCGGCGATCCCTACAAGGACACCGCCGGACCGGCGATCAACCCGATGATCAAGGTGGCGAACATCGTCGCGATCCTGATCATCCCGATCGTTCATTTCTAGGGCGACGGATCGGCGATCTGACAATTTCCTTTCCGAAACCGCTGGAAACCGACCGGATCCGGGTCGCCTGACGTACCCTGTCATTCATGTGGAGGGGAGCCTCATCTGAACAGAAGGAGATGCTCGACTGGGTTTTTGGCGCCGCGCCAAGCGGTATGGCCGTGGTCGAGTACAACCACCTGATCGGCGGCCGGCTGGTCTACGCCAACGAGGCCCTCGAGATCCTCACCGGCTACCCGATGGACGAGCTGATCGGACTGCCCGCGTACAAGCTGATCCCGGAAGTGTCGGACGAAGCGGCGATCTCCCGCAACGAGCTGGTCGCCGGCAAGCGGTCCTGGTGGTCCGATGACGCCGACCTGATCACCAAGGAAGGCAGCTGGAAGGTCGTCCGCCTGACCGTGTCCTCGCTCATCCGGATCGAGGACATGCTCTACGGGATCGCCAGCGCCGAGGACGTGACCGAACGGCGCCGTGAGAGCAGCCGGCTCGAGTTCCTCGCCGGACACGACGCCCTGACCGGGCTCCCCGGCGCCCAGCGCATGGAGGAGGAGCTGCTCAGCTTCAGCCACCGGCTCGTCGCCAAGTCCGCGCCCCGGGCGCTGGTCGTGGTCGACATGGACGGCTTCACCTACCTGAACGACCGTCTCGGATACGACGGCGGAGACCAGATCATCCGGGCGATGGCGAGCCTGATCGAGTCGGTGACCAGCGACGGGGGCCTCGCGGTCCGGGTCGGCGGCAACCGCTTCGCGATGTTCTGGCCGAACCTCGACGCGGGCAAGGTCGTGATCAAGATCAGCAACCTGCTCCAGCAGATCCGGGGAGATCGCTTCATGGCCGGGCTGGGGGAGTCGGCGAAGGGCGTCTCGGTCACCGCGAGCGCCGGCATCGCGATCATCGAGCCGGGCGACGTCTCGGTGCCGAGCAAGGTCCTGGCAACCGCCGACCAGGCATTGCGCAAGGCGAAACAGGGCGGCCGGGACTGCCTCGTGACCCTGGACATCAACCGGGCGCCGACCGGGCTGGTCGGACTGTCTGAGGTGCGAGAGCTGATCGCGCGCGGCATAGGCGATGAGGGCACCTTCTACTTCGACGCCCAGCCGATCGTCGAGATCAGCACCGGAAGGACGGTCGGCCACGAACTGCTGCTGCGTGCCCGGTTCCCCGATGGCGGCCTGATCATGCCCGACGAACTGATCCCCGTGGCCGAGGAATCCGGCCTGATCCGGCGGCTCGACCGCTGGGTGGTCCGCAAGGGAATAGAGCTCGCGGCGAGGGGCGGAGTCGACGGCACCGGCGGGTCGATCTGGATGAACATGTCGGCCCAATCGCTGGTCGACAGCCGTCTCGCCGATCTCGTCGAGGAGAAGCTGAAGCTGACCGGCACCGACCCGTCGCTGCTCACCTTCGAGATGACCGAGCGTGAGGGCAGCTCCGACTTCCGCGGTGTCGGACGTCTGGTCACGAGGCTTCGTGAAGCGGGATGCTCATGTGCCCTCGACGATTTCGGCTCCGGATACGGTGGGTTCAACCACCTGAAGCAGATCGCCTTCGACGTGATCAAGATCGACGGCCATTTCGTCGAGGATCTCGCCACCAGTGAGATCGACCAGGCGGTCGTCCGCTCGATCGTCCAGACGGCCAAGGTGGCCGGCCGTCGCACTGTGGCCGAGTTCGTCTCCGACGAGGCGGGCTACGACCTGCTCCGGGAGTGGGGCGTGGATTTCGCCCAGGGCTTCTTCATCGCCCACCCGGTTCGGGTCGAACTCTGAGCTCCCGGGAGTCCCGTGCCCCGAGAGCCCCGGCCCTCACTTGGGGCCGGGCCGGGGATCCGCCGCGATCGAGAGATTGCGGCCGTTCTCCTTGGCCAGATAAAGCGCTTCGTCCGCCCGTCGGACCAGATCCCGGATCGGTTCGCTTCCGTCCCACATGGCGATTCCTCCCGAGCAGGTCTCCTCGGACGGGACCGCTGCCCGGAGCCTCTCGACGACCTCGATCGCCTCGGCCAGCTCCGTGTCCGGCAGGGTCAGCACGAACTCCTCGCCGCCGTAGCGCGCGATGTGATCGTCGGCCCGCATGAGGCTCTGCCAGGCCAGGGCGCATGCCTGGAGGAACTGGTCACCGGCCTGGTGGCCGTTGTTGTCGTTGTACTCCTTGAAGTGATCGAGGTCCAGCAGGGCCAGGCAGAGCGGCTGGTTCTGGCGGCGGGCACGGGCGATCGAGCGTTCCACCGACTTCTCCCAGCCGCGGCGGTTGTCGATGCCGGTGAGCGGGTCGGTGGTGGCGAGTAGCTCTAGCTGTTCGGTCACCCGGTTCTGCTGGATCGCGATCGTGCCCTCGGCCGCGAGCAGGTCGATCGGGAGGAAACTCTCCTCGTCGCTTTCCCAGTCCGGCCCGTAGGCCAGGGCGAGGGCTCCGATCACGTTTCCATTCAATTCGACCGGCTCCCAGACCACGGTGCCGACCTTGACATCCACCCAGGCCATGCGCTGCAGGTTCATCTCGGAGTCCTCCGAGGTGACGATCCGGCGCTCCGCGGAGCGGATCACCGACCGTGGCGTGAGTGCCGGCCCCGAAGCCACCTGGCGCAGCATCTCGCGCTTGCCGTTCTGGGACGCGATCAGTTCCAGGCCGTCGTCGCCGACCAGATGGAACAGCGCCGCTCCCACCGCCTCGGTCACCTCGGTCGTGATCGAGCAGAGGGTCTGGCCGCCGTTGGCGCTGGTCGCGATCGCCTTGGTGATGCTGTTGAGCTGTTCGATCTGACGGCCGCGTTCGGCGGCGAGCGAACGCTCGACCCTCATCCGGGTGACCAGGTCCTGGATCGCGATCGCCAGCACGGTCGCCAGCAGGACCAGGATCGTGTCCTGCCGCCAGGCCGGGCTGAGCGCCGGTTCCTTCGAAGCGAAGATCTCGATCAGGATGACGATCGAGGTGATCGACCCGATCATCGCGAACAGTGCGTGCCTCGATCCGTACACGGCGACCGCGATCGCCGGGATCATCAGCAGCGGGCCCAGTCCCGAGTCGAGCCCATCGGTCCCGGATCGGATCAGCAGGGCACCCGCGAGGGCCCCGAAGGGCGCGATCATCCAGAACTGGGGCTTGATCATCGCGACTCCGAGTGACGACAGCGCGATGATCCAGCCCAGCGAGTAGTGCAGCCAGTTCGTTTCGTCGTTGCCCAGCAGGGAGGCCGAAAAGGCCAGGGAGGCGACGATCACGTAGGGCAGCCCGAATCGCAACAGGCCCGAGCGGTAGTGAGAAATGCTCTCGTAGCCCTCGTGTTCCTTCGACATACCCCACACTGAACGGTTTGAAAACTTCGGCTTGACGATTCTCCCGTTCTTCACCTATAGTGACTGACTTCGGAGCGAAGATCGCTCTGCTAGGGGGGTGGTGGCGAGTCTCCCTGGATGTAGACGCCGCCGCGATACTATCTAGACCTCAGTGTCAAAAGACCGAACAAAAGACATCCTCAAAGAGATCAAGTCTCTCCGCAAGGAACTGACTGGTCGTCTTGACGCGCTCGAAGCGCGCCTCGGTCCGGGCCGTCCCGGCACATCTCCACTTACCCATTCGGCGCCCGCCGCTCCTTCCCTTCCCGAGCGGGGCAACGATCCGGTCAGGTCCTTCCAGCATCCGACCGATCGTGACGTCAGCGTGATCATCCAGCCGCTCCACGATCTGAGCCTCGCCCGGGTGGTCGAACAGGCCCTGGCCGAAACCGAGGGCGTCGAGAAGTCGACCCTCAGAGAATTGCGCGGCGATTCCGCCGTGATCGATACACGAGTGGACGAGGGCGTATCCCTCATCACCTCGCTTCGCCGGAAACTTCCGGTTGCTTTTGACGTGACGGACTCCGACAAAGGTTCGTTCACGATCGCGTTGGCCCAACCACTGGGCGACCGCGCGGACGGCGTGGCCGGCCATGAAATTACGTGAGTAACGGAAACTCAAACGGAGGCGGCGGAGGCGGGGGCGGAGCCCTCGGCGCGCTCTTCTTCGTCATCGGCATCCTGATCGTGTTCGCGCTGCTTTTCAGCGTGTTCCTGATCCTGCCGTTCTTCATCTTCCTGGCGGGGATCATCGCCATGGTCATCAGTGACCGCAAGCGCGACAAGAAGAAGTCGGACGCCGAACGCGAGGAAGACCGTCACCGCCAGGAGGCGGCCGATGCGATCGACCGTGAGAACGCCAGGCAGAGGGCGCTGATCTGATGGCGACAGGGGGAGCGATGAGACTGCTGGTGCGCGACGACGTCCGTGGCGTCAGTGAGCGCATGGTCACGCTGACTCCGGCGGTGGCCCATCTGCTGCCGCTCGAGGTCTGCCGGGTCCATCACATCATTCCGGTGGAGTACAGCGACGGCTACCTGACCGTGGTCGGAACCACCGACGACGATCAGGCCGCGGCCGACGCGGTTCGCAAGGCCACCGACTACGAGCCGAAATGGGTGATCGCCGACTGGTCCGAGATCGACGGCGCGATCGACCGTCTCTTCGCCGGCAACGGCCGTCCCGAAGCTTCCGGTGACGCGGGAACCACCTTCTCGGCCGACGATCTGGTCAGCCACGGCCTGGCGATCCCGCCGCGCCTGGGCGAGAAGCTCGCCGGGCGGGGTCTGGTCAGCGAGGACCAACTGGGCGAGGCGGTCGCCGAGCAGCAGCGCACCGGCGGACGCATCGGTGAGGTGCTGGTCCATGGCGGAGCGCTCGAGGAGAAGGCCCTGCTGCGCGTGCTTTCCGAGCAGCTTCACCTGCCGACCATCGACCTCTCGCAGTTCGACGCCTCCCAGGCTCCGCGTGACGTGTTCCCGGAGCCCGTCGCCCGGCGGCTCCACATCGTGCCGATCGCGGTCGACGACCGCAACGTCTTCATCGCCGTCTCCGATGCCCTGAGCCCGGAAGCCGAGAAGGAGATCAGGCAGTACACCAGACTTGAGATCCAGCAGTTCCTGGCGCCCAGGAACGACATCGACGAGTTGCTGCGGCGGGTCCACAGCACCGCCTACACCGAGACCGCCCGCTCCAATCTGCGTGAGCGCTTCCCGGACAGCTCGGCTCACCTCGTGCTCAACGGGGCCCAGAAGGTGTTCCTGGGCATCGCGGCGCTGGTGCTGATCGGCTTCCTGATCTGGAAGTTCATCGGCACGCTGGTCGTGATCTTCGCTCTGGCCAGCATCTTCTACACGCTGACTTCGCTCTACAAGCTGGTCGCGGGCTTTTCCGCGCTGGAGCACCGCTACCAGCTCGACGCCAATCCGGAGGCGCTGGCGGCGATGGACGAGCGCAACCTGCCCGTCTACACGATCCTGATCCCGCTCTTCAAGGAGGCGGCGGTCATCCCGTATCTGGTCGACGGCATCAACTCGCTCGACTACCCGAAGACCAAGCTCGACGTGCGCCTGCTCTGTGAGGAGGAGGACGACGAGACGATCGACGCGATCATGGCGCTCGACCTTCCGCCGCACTTCCGGCCGATCGTCGTGCCGGCCTCGAACCCGCAGACCAAGCCGAAAGCCTGCAACTACGGCCTGCTCGGCGCCAAGGGCAAGTACGTCGTCATCTACGACGCCGAGGATCGCCCCGATCCGCAGCAGCTGAAGAAGGCCGTGCTGATGTTCGAGAACATCGACGACTCGATCGTCTGTATCCAGGCCAAGCTCAACTTCTTCAACCAGCAGACCAACTTCCTCACCCGCTGGTTCTCGATCGAGTACTCGATGCTGTTCGACCTGGTGCTGCCCGGTCTCGATGCGCGCAAGGACCCGATCCCGCTCGGCGGCACCTCCAACCACATCAAGCTCGACGAGCTGGTCGAGGTCGGCGGCTGGGATCCGTACAACGTGACCGAGGACGCCGACCTGGGAGTCCGTCTCCATCAGGCCGGATACCGCACCACGATGATGGACTCGACCACCTACGAGGAAGCGAACACCGCGATCGGCAGCTGGATCCGCCAGCGCTCACGCTGGATCAAGGGCTACATCCAGACCTGGCTGGTCTACATGCGCAACCCCTTCCGCCTGGCCTCCAACGTCGGCTTCAAGGGCTTCGTCTCCTTCCAGCTCCTGATCGGCGGAACCTTCATCTTCCTGATCAACCCGATCTTCTGGGCGCTGACGACAATCTTCGCGCTTTCACAGGCCGGATTCATCCAAGACCTGTTCCCGGGCTGGGTGTATTACCTCGCGGCCGCACAGCTCTTCCTGGGCAACTTCGTCTTCATGTATCTGGGCCTCGCCGCCGCGGTCCGGCGCGGAGATGACGGACTGGCCCCGTACGCGCTCTTCCTGCCGTTCTACTGGGGGCTGATGTCGATCGCCGCCTGGAAGGGATTCATCCAGCTCTTCACCAACCCGTTCTATTGGGAGAAGACCGAGCACGGAGTCGATCTCGGCTCCAGCGGCCCGAGCGCTCCCTCCGGCGGCACTCCGCGCAGGGCGAACGTCTGATGGTCGATCGCACAGCAGCCGAACTCGAGCTGGACGAGGCCATCCGCACGGGAAGGCCCGCGCCCGATCATCTCGATCGCCATGAGTCGAACGGCATCGTGGTGCCGCCGGTGCCGGAAGAGCCCACTCCGATCCGCGGCGGAGCCCCCAGAGCCAGTCTCGAGGGGTGGATCGTCGCGATCCTGTTCGCGGTCGCCTACGGCGTGGTCGGGTACTTCATGCTCACCGACGCGCGCATCATCTCCTTCGACGCGCTTCACCGGATCAACGACGCCTACATGGTGTGGTGGAACTCGCCGCCGAAGCTGGCCGCGATCAATCTCGACGCGGCCCCGCTCGGCGCGGTCGCCTTCCTGCCGTTCACGCTGATCAAGCCGTTCGCGACGTCGCTGGTCGCGGTTCCGGTGCTGACCGCGATCGGTGCCGGCCTGATGATGGCCATGATCAACTCGATCATGCGGCGCTGCGAGATCCCGGCCGCCTTCCGGTTCATCATGCTGCTGCTCTTCGGCCTCAACCCGATGCTGGTCTTCTACGCCGGCAACGGTGAGCCGGTGGTGCTCGGCATGGTCGTCGCCGCGATCAGCCTGCTCTCGGTGATCTCGTGGAAGCAGACGGGTGAGACCCGCCACCTCGTGGCCGGCGGCCTGGCGATGGGGATCGCGGTCATGGTCGACTACGGATACGCCCTCTGGGCGGTCGGTTTCGCGATCACCATCCTCGCGATCAGCGGTGGCAGCGCCCAGGAGCGCATCCGCTCGTCCCTGATCCTCTTCCTGACCCCGGTCGTCTACGCGCTGCTGGTCTGGATCCTGCTCAACTCGGTCATCCTGAAGAGCCCCTTCGGATGGATCACCGCTCAGACCGGCTTCATCCAGGTCAACACCACCGGCATCCTGCAGGCGGTCACGTCTTCGCCGTTGGACGCCCTGGGCGACCTGTTCCAGGTGGTGCTCGGTGTGGCCCCGCTCGGACTCGCAACCGTGATCCTGCTCCTGCTGGTCGGCATCCTCAAGCGGGATTCGCTCGCCTTCGGCCTGTTCGCGCTCGCGCTGCTGGCGATCGCCGTCCCGCTGATCCGGGTCCTGGTCACCGACGAGGCGCAGATGATGAACCTCGCGGTCGGGCTGCCGCTCGCCCTGCTCGCGATCGCCGGAGCCGCCTGGGTCTACTACACCGAGGAGAGCTGGCGCATCGGTGTCGCCGTGATCATGCTGATCGGGCTCGTCGCCGCGCTTCCGCTGGGCTGGGACGCGATGAAGAACTACGAGTACCAGGATCAGGCGCAGGCCTTCACCCGCTGGGTCGAGGACCGTGACAGCCAGGAGGGCACCGATTCACGCGGTGGATACACCGTCGGTATCGACCCCGAGGTGACGATGGCCCGCTACATCAACGAACAGCTTCCGCAGGACAAGAACTCGATCCTGATCGACGAGAACTTCAGCTACGGACCGATGATCCTCAGCGGCCGGCCCCGCCTGTTCCTCGACCGGGCCGACGAGGGTGAGGGTGTCTGGGAAGACGCCAAGGCCGATCCGTTCGGCAAGGTCGACTACATGCTGATCACCGTCAGCCGTGCCGGCGACCAGCTGCGCAAGGAGTTCCCGCAGGCCGTGTCCGGCGGTGAGCCCGGCATGACCCCGATCTTCCGGACCGAACGCTACGTGCTGGTCGAGGTCGCCCCGACCAAGCCGCCGAGCGCCGATCAGCAGCAGGGCGAAGGTGGCGAGAGCGGTGGAGCGCAGCCGCAGAGCACACCGCGGCCAGTCACTCCGGCGCGTCCGCTCACCCCCGGCTCCGACGGGCCCACCGAATCCGTTCCCGCGACCCCGTCCCCGCAATCGGAACCGTCCACCGGATCCGGCGCGGCGACCAGTCCGAGTCCTTCGCCGGGAGCCGGATCGGGATCGTCTTCGGCCCCTCAATTGGAAGGTGAATGATGCAGGCGTCCAGTAAATCGGGCCGCTGGCTGGCCATCTTCTCGCTGGTCGCGCTGCTCTCGGTCGGCCTCGCCGCCTGCGGTGACGACAACTCGGACAACGGCGACAGCGGCTCGAAGAGCGATTCCGCCAAGTCGGATTCGCCCAAGAGCAAGAACGCCGAAGCGACCGCCGGTCTCACCTCCGAAGAGACCGCGAACGCGGTCAACGACTCCGACAGCGACTCGATCGTCGCCGGGGGAAGGGTCTTCGCCGCCAACAGCCCCTGGAACACCGAGATCGACGGCCTGCCCGTCGACGCCGACTCCAACCGCATGCTCGACCTGGCCGAGGAACGCCGCGCGGTCCGTGAGGATCCCGGACAGCAGGGCATCGAGACGATCATCCGCCGGGTCACCGAGGGCGTGCACATCAACACCGAGGCCTGGGCGCCGCTGATCGTCGAGGCCGGGGGAGACGGCTCCGAGGTGACCGAGTTCGTGTGCCGCCAGTCGAAGTGCGGATCGGGCGATCCCAAGGTTCCGGGCTCGCTGCCGATTCCGGCGAACACGACTCCGGACCCGCGCTACGACGGCTGGCTCAGCGTGATCGACTCCGAGGCGGGAATCGGCTACGACTTCTGGCGGGCGCGCCGCCAGAGCGACAACTCGATCTCCTACCAGTACGCCAAGGCGTGGACCCTCGACGGACCGGGCTTCAGCAAGCCCGTCTCGGTCGATCCCGACCGTGCGGTCGGCGCGCGCGGATCCGGCCTGCCGCTGTTCGCCGGCGTGATCGGGGCCGAGGAGGCATCCCAGGGCAGGATCAATCATGCGCTGGCGATCGCCGTGCCCGGTCTGGCCCGCCGCAACTTCGTCCAGCCGGCATCGGTCACCGACGGCAACGGCAGTCCCAAGTCACTGCCGGCCGGAGCCCGGATCAGGCTGAAGGCGAACGTCACGGCCGAGGATCGCGAGATCAACCTGAAGGGTGCCCGGCGCCGTTCGGCCGAATCGATCCTGGTCGCGCTGCGCCAGTACGGCGCGATCGTGGTCGACCGGGCCGCGGTTCCGACGCTCTACACGCCGCGCGGCACCTCGAACGCCGTGGTCAACGGCAGTGAGCTCAGCTGGCTGACCCTCGATGACTTCGAAGTGATCGAGCTTCCCCAGCTCTACCAGGATCCGCCGCTCAGCAAGGTGAACCTCGAGGGAACCGACACATCGTCCAGCGGAGGACAGGGATAATGATCGCCAAGCGCAAACTCGCCCTGCTCCTGACCGCGCTCGGTCTGCTCGGAGTCGCGACCGGCTGTGGAATCGATTCCGATTCGTCGCCGAGCGACGCCGGTTCCTCGGGTGCCGACGCCGCCTTCACCGAGCCGGCGGACGGCAAGCCGGCCGAACCGACCGCGAAGGCCACCCCGCGCACCGAAGGTGAGATCCGGATCGCCGGCAAGGCCCAGGGATCGCTCACCGAGCGGCTCACGGACGCCTATGTGAGCGATGGCGGCACCGCCAAGATCACCACCTCCGGCGGCAACGAGCAGTCGGCCTTCGCCGAGTTCTGCGCCGGCAAGATCGACATCGTCGACTCGGCCCGGCCGATCTCGCCCAGCGAGTACCGCAAGTGCATGGCCATGGGTATCCAGCCGGTCCAGTTCCAGGTCGCCTCCGACGCCGCGGTCCTCGCGATCAAGAACGAGACCGATGTCGGCGTCGACTGCCTCAGCTTCGACGAGGTCCGCAACATCTTCCGTGCCGGCTCGCCGATCAACAGCTGGTCGGAGGTCGGATACGACCACAACGTCACGATCGACGCCAGCGCGCCGCGCATGAAGGTGGCCGGCCCCGACGAGGACTCGAACGTGTTCGGCTTCTTCGGCCAGTACGTGCTCGGAGACTCCGAACCGACCCTGCTCTCGATGCGGGGCGACTACCAGGCGTTCCCGACCGACGCCGGCGTGCGCCGGGCCGTCGTGGGATCCAACCGGGACTTCCTGGCCGCCGAGGACTACCAGACCTCACAGCAGGTTCTGGAGGACGTGATCTCCTCGATCGCTGACGCCAAGCAGGCCGTGAAGGACGCCGAAGCCGAGAAGGCGAAGGGCATCCGTGACGGACGCTCACCCTCGGCCAAGGCCCGCGACCAGCGCATCCTGGACAAGGCCGAGGCGAACCTGAAGAGCCTTCAGGCCGACGTCGCCCCCTCGAAGCGCTACGTACGCCAGAACCGAGAGGCGCTGCGCCGCATCGAGGCCGTGCGCGGCACCATGGGCCTCTTCCGCTTCTCCTACTACGAGGCCTTCGAAGAGCAGCTGCGGCCGATGGAGATCAGTTCCAGCAACGACTTCCGCAAGCCGGAATGCATCTTCCCGTCCCAGGCCACGGTCACCAACGCGACCTACCCGCTCTCCCGCCAGCTGCTGCTGACCGTGAACTACAAGAACATGAAGGACTCGGACATCAACGACTTCCTGACCTCGAGCCTGGCGAAGGCCCAGAAGCTCGCCGAGGAAGCCGCGCTGGTCCCGCTTCCCGACGAGACCCGGGACACCGAACAGAGCTGGCTCGACGGAACCTCGCAGCCCGACGTCATCTACTACAGCCCGAGCACCACAACCAACAAGGACAGCGGCACAGCCGAGGGCGAGTAGCCCGCAGAGCAGGGTTGGGAATGCCGCTACTTCCCCTTGAACGTGGGTTTAAGGGGTCGTGACACTATGAATACCGTGCCTCGCAAGATTTCACTCTTCGCTTCGTTCATCGTCGCCGCCGTCCTCGGGGCGGCGCTGTTCGCCGCGCCGGCATCGGCCGCGGGCAAGCAGTGCAAGCGCCTGCCGCTTTCGGTGAAGCTGAGCACCCACAACCCGACCGACCTGCTCGAGAAGGCGCAGGCCTGGGTCTACGTGCGTCCCAACGGCCGTGTGCACGGCACCTCGGTCAAGGTGAGGCGCGGCGGCAAGGTATTCGCCAAGGGCCGGATCTCGGGCCGCCTGGCCAGTGGCCGGACCTCGATCGTCCGTCTGAAGGTGGTTCGGGACGTGAGCCGGGGCAGATACAACGTCGACGTCAAGGCGCGCAAGGGCGGCTGCTCCAGCGCCCGGACCAAGCGGGCCAAGTGGAAGTTCAAGACCCCGACCCTGCCCGCCCAGGCGATGCCCTTCAGCACCAAGATCAACGACAACGTGAACTCGGTCCGCTTCACGATCCGGCCGATCCGCCGGATCGGCATCGGCAAGGTCCGGGCCACCCTGGTCAACAAGAACGGCGCGACCGTCGGTGAACAGGTGATCCCGGATCTGGGAGGCAAGCAGATCATCGCCGAGCTGCCGATCGGCGGAAAGCTCGCGCCCGGCGAGTACAAGCTGAAGCTCTACGGTCAGGAGACCGCCAGCGGCATCTGGCGGGGCTCGGCCCAGACCTTCCGGTTCGTGCGCGGCGGCGGGGGAGCACAGCCCGTCGAGACGACCGGCATGCAGGTCCAGAAGGTCGTGGTCGATTGGTCCGGAGGCGACTGGAAGGGCCGCCAGACCGGTGGCTTCATCGCGCCCGGAATCGGCTACGGAGAGATCGTCTGCAGTCCGGACCAGCAATGGATCCGTTTCTACCCCTCGAACGGGGGTCGGGAAGCCGCGATGATGAACTGGACCTACAAGAACTGGGGCACCTACAGCGAAAAGGCACTGCGTGAAGCCAAGTATGCCAACGGAACCGGCCCCGACTTCCGCGAGGGCATGAACAAGTTCGGTCCGCCCGAGAAGTACTCGACCGGTGAATTCGAGGGGATCATCTCCGACCGCGGTCCGATCGAAGGTCCCGGAGGCACCTCGCTGGCACCTCCGACCACCCTGAAGATGGATTGGGAATGGGACTTCAACTACCCGAAGAGCGCCCGATGCCACGTCAACGCGACCTTCCGCACACAGACCGAGCTCGAGGACAAGCCACTGGCCCGATCGGTCCAGATCGTGTGGCGCCGCGAGCGGAACGCCACCCCGCAGAACACCAACAGCACGGTCAACTTCCCCGGGCTCGGTGACGTCAGCGCGGTCTGCGAGGCCGGTCCGACCGGCATGCGTCGGCTGAGCATCGACAGCCCGGTCGGCGGCAAGATCACGACCCGTGAGGGATCCGACGATTTCTCGGTCACCCAGAACAGCGGACCGATCCAGGCCAAGCTGCCGAACAACGGCATGCTCTTCCTTCAGCTCAACAGCGGCGAACGGATCCTCGTCTCCTCCCGTTGGAAGGTGAATGATCCCGATCCGGATCAGAATTGGTGTGTTGTCTCCGCCCAGATCTATTCTCCCTGATTACTCGAGTTTTCCTGAGTAAAACAGGGATTGCGGGCTTTGCAAACCTTGCTCGCTCATCTAATATGTGACCATGGGCGATCCCCCGGAGGCGGAGTTGCAGGGCACCGAGTCGGCCGAGAACGGGCCCGGGGCCGGAGTGAGTCAAGAGCAGATCGAGAGCCTGCGGGTCTCGACCGCGGCGATAGCCCGTGAGATCCAGATGCTCGGAGACAAAGTGACCGCGCTGATCGCGTCGGTCGAGAATCTCGGCCCGGCACCGGCACCGAACGTCGTGCGGAAAAAGACCGGTGAGGCCGAGGCCGCCCCGGCCGAGGCCGACGACGGCAAGATCGTGACGGTCAAGGTATCCCCGCTTCCCGAGCTCGCGATGGCGGCGGTTGCCGAGACCACTCTGCGCAACCTGCCCGGGGTGCGCCAGGTGAGCGGTGTGAAGCGCGAAGGCGACTGGGCGGAGTTCACGCTGGAGGTCGTTCCCGGCACCGATCTGATCGCCGAGATGCGGACTTCCATGCCGGTTTCCTTCAAGGTGGACGACGCCAGCGCCGACGCCATCTCGCTTTCGCTCCAATGGGCTTGGGGAGCTTCCTGAACCAGCTTGCTTGAGCGGCCGTCTTCGGCCTGCTCAGCGGAGTAGAGTCGCCGCCGTGAGTGACAGGCTGAACCCGGCGGTTCTCATTGGCTGAGCGCATCCCGCGCGATCAGAGCCTCAGTCGTGTCTACGGCGCGAGTGCTCTGTTCTCGGCTGGCTACGGCAACGTGGGCTCGTCGATCTACTACGCCCTCGGTGTGACGGCGGCCTTCGCCCTCGGCCTGACACCGATCGCCTTCCTGATCGCCGGAGTGATCTTCATCTGCACGGCGGCGACCTACGCCGAGGCGACCGTGATGTACCCGGAGGCCGGCGGATCGTCGAGCTTCGCCCGGCACGCCTTCAACGAGATGGTCAGCTTCATCGCCGCCTGGGGGCAGATGCTGAACTACACGATCACGGTCGCGATCTCGGCCTATTTCGTGCCGCACTACCTGGCCGTGTTCTGGCCGGCGCTCGGCCATGCCCCCGGCGACATCATCGGCGGCGCCGCGCTGATCGTGTTCCTCGCCTGGCTGAACATCCGCGGCGGCCAGGAATCGGCCAAGCTGAACACGATCCTGGCGGTGGCCGACCTCGCCACGCAGGTCATCCTGGTCGGCATCGGCATGTTCCTCGTGTTCTCCCCGGAAGTGCTGGTCGACAACATCCATCTCGGGGTCGCCCCGAGCTGGTCGGACTTCGCGCTCGGCATCGCGGTCGGCATGATCGCCTACACCGGAATCGAGACGATCTCGAACATGTCCGAGGAGGCGCGGGACGCCGCCCGTTCGGTGCCGCAGGGGGTGGCGCTCGTGGTCGTGTCCGTGATGGCGCTGTACCTGTTCATTCCGATCGTCGCCCTTTCGGCGATGCCCGTGGTGCAGGACTCGGCCGGCAACTACGTCACCGAACTGGGAACGACCTTCGCCGACGATCCGATCCTCGGCATCGTCGAGAACCTCGGGCTGTCCCACGGCCTGACTGACATCCTGCGGATCTACGTCGGTGTGCTGGCCGCGGTGATCCTGATCATCGCCACCAACGCCGGCCTGATCGGCGTGTCCCGGCTCAGCTACTCGATGGGCCAGTACCGCCAGCTGCCCGAAATCGTGCGCCAGATCCATCCGACCTACCGCACGCCCTACATCGCGATCATCCTGTTCGCGGTCCTCGCGATCATCACGCTGATCCCGGGGCAGGCGGCCTTCCTGGCGACCATGTACTCGTTCGGCGCGATGCTCTCGTTCACGATCGCGCACGCCGCCGTGATCGGGCTGAGACGCAAGTACCCGGACGCGAAACGCGAATGGAAACCGAAGTTCAACTTCTCGGTGCGCGGAGTCTCGGTCCCGATATCCGCGGTTCTCGGGGGGATCGGAACGTTCCTGGCCTGGCTCGTGGTGATGGTGCTGAACCCGGTGACCCTTGCGGTCGGCTCGGCCTGGCTGGTCGTCGGCATCGGGATCTACTTCATCTATCGCCGTCACCAGGAACTTCCCCTCTCGAAGACCGTCAAGGTGCTGCTGCCGGAGCCGCTCGGGGTCGAAGAGCTCGAGTACCGCAGCGTCGTGATCGCGTTCGCCGCCGACCAGCCCTTCTCCGAGGAGCTGATGGCGACCGCGGCCCGGCTCACCTCCGACCGCCGGCGGGGCATCCACATCACCGCGCTGCTGACGGTCCCGACCCACCTGCCGCTCGAAAGCTCGATGCGCGAAGAGGAGAAGGAAGCGCAGGGCAAGATCGAGCAGGCGAAGCTGTTCGCCGGCATGCGCGTCTCGGGACGGGTGGAAAGGGTGCGTCCCGGGCAGGAGGGCTACTTCCTGGCCCGGCAGGCCAAGGCGTCGAAGGCCGAGGCGATCGTGATGGGACTCAGGTCACGCGAAGGCGTGCCGCTCTACGGCAAGACCCTGCAGACCGTGCTGCGTGAACGTCCCTGCCGGGTGATCGTGGTCTCCGAAGGGGCCGGCGAATGAAGGGCGGGGGAGCGTACGACCGTTCGGTGCGGGCGATCGCGGTGTTCTTCGTGATCATCGGGCTGGTGCTGCTCGTGATGACCCTCGCCAACGGCGGCGGACCGCTCTCGGTCGGTGTGCTGCTCGGTCTCGCCTTCGTCGGGATCGGGGTGGCCCGCTGGAAGATCCAGTCGAAGATCAGCGGGGGCCGCTCATGAAGCTGCCCGGAAGCAGGAGAGAGCATTCCGGTGCTCTGTGGCTCCTGATCGTCACCTACTCGGCGGTCGGTTTCTCGATCTACTTCGCCCTGGGTGTCGTAGCCAAGCGCGGGCTGGGCCTGACTCCGCTGATCTTCCTGGCCGCGGGCCTGCTGTTCGTGATCACGATGTTCACCTACATCGAAGGCAGCACGATGCTGCGCGAACGCGGCGGGTCCTCCGCCTTCGCGCGGCATGCCTTCAACGAACTGGTCGCGTTCATCGCCGGCTGGGTGATCCTGCTCGACTATCTGATCGTGATCGCGCTCGCCGTGATCTCGGTGCCGCACTACCTCCAGCCGATCACCGGAGACATCGACGGCACGATCTGGCCGGCGGCGATCATCGGCGCGGTCGTGCTGTACATCACGGTGCTGAACGCGCTCGACGTGCCGGCCCGGCGAAGGCCCCGGTTCCTGCTCGTGCTCGCCGGCGCGGACCTGCTGCTGCAGCTGCTGGTGGTCGGGGTCGGTGTGCTGGCCGTGATGGAGCCCGAGCGGCTCACCCAGAACCTCGATCTGTTCACGAGCCCCGGAGCCGAGGACGTGATCTACTCGGCGGTGCTGGCGATGCTCGCCTACGCGGGAATCGAGGCGGTGGCGAACCTCGCCCCCGACATGGATTTCAATCCCAAGCAGTTCGGCCGTGTCGTGACCCGCGCGATGTGGCTCGTGCCGCTGCTGTACGCGGGCATGGCCGCGGTCGCGCTGATGGCGGTGCCGGTCGTGGTCGGGCCGAACGGTCCCGAGACCGAGCTCGGCACCACCTTCATCGAGGCGCCCGTACTGGGGGTGGTCTCGGCCTACGATCCCGAATGGCTCTCAGACGCGATGCGATGGCTGGTCGCGCTGATCGCCGCACCGACCCTGATCTGGGCCGCGAACACGGCGATGCTCGGGGTGTCACGGCACACCTACACGCTCGCGGTCAACCGTCAGATACCGAGCTGGCTGGGACAGCTCGGCCGCCGGTACGAGACCCCCTACAAGGCGATCATCGGCTGTGCGCTGGTCGTGCTCGCCCTGGCACTGATCGGCGACGTCGAGATGCTGGCCGGGGTGTACGCCTTCGGGGCCACCCTCGCGATCACGATCGCCCACCTGTCGATCCTGCGTCTGCGACGCACCGAGCCCGACGCCGAGCGGCCCTTCAAGGTGCCGATGGCGATCCGGTTCCGGGGTGCGGAGACCCCGCTTCCCGCCGTGCTCGGCGCGCTGATGGGCACCCTCGCCCTCGGCTCGGTGGTGCTGCTCCACGACTCCGCCCGCTGGGTCGGGCTCGGCTGGCTCGCCTTCGGGCTGGTCGGCTACGTCATCTACCGTCGTCTGGTCGAACAGGTCAGCCTGACCAAGCAGGTCACCGTGGCGCCGCGGGCGCTCACCAGGCCGAAGATCTCGATCGAGCTCCACCGGATCATCGTGCCGATCTTCGGCACCAAGCTCGACGACGACATCGTCAGCACCGCCGGGCGCCTCGCGGCCGAGGAGGATCCGGAACGCGAGGGTTCCGGAGCGATCCTGACGATCATCTACCTGATTCCCGTGCCGCTCTCTCTCGAACTCGAGGATCCGATGCCGGAGGAGATCGAGGCCGAGGCGGTGCGGGCGACCGAACGGGCCCGTGAGATCGCCGAGGAATACGAGGACGTGCAAGTCCGGGTGGAGATCCTCCGTGTGCGTAAGGTCGGCACCGGGATCGTGTTCGCCGCGAGGCGCTGGAACGCGGACGCGATCGTGCTGGGAGCCGAGCCGCCGAGCCCGATCAAGGGCGGCGGAAATCTCGGTGGGATCGGCGAGTCGCGCCCGGCCGAGATCGGTCCGGTCACGGCCTACGTGCTGAAGCGATCGCCGGTGCGCGTGCTGCTCACCGCCCCGCCGGCGACTGAGTCAAGTCCTCCCGTGGATTCTGCGTAGTATGGGCGAATGTTCGTTCTGATAGTCGGTTGCGGCAGAGTCGGCTCGAGCCTGGCTCGATCGATGCTCAAAGACGGGCACACCGTCTCCTGCCTGGATCAAGACCCCGAATCCCACGCCCGGCTCGAGGTCGGCATGGATTGCGCCTGGGAAGAGGCCGGTGGCCTGTTCACGGTCGGTACCGCGCTGGAGGTGGAGGCGCTGGAGATGGCGGGGATCGAGAAGGCGGACTCTTTCGTCGCCGCGACCAACGGTGACAACACCAACATCGTGATCTCGCAGATCGCGCAGCGGCGCTACGAGGTGAGCACCGTGATCGCGAGGATCCTCGATCCGCTGCGGGCCGAGTGGTATCGCGAACAGGGTTTGGAGACCATCTGCCCGACCCGGGTGGCGATCGAGATGCTCGAGGACCGGCTGCGGGCCGGGTTCGCCGACGTGAACGCGCGCGGGGGAGAGGCCTGATGTACCTGATCGTCGTCGGTGCCGGAAAGGTCGGGGTCAACCTGACCAGGGAACTCCTTCAGCAGGGGCATGAGGTCACGCTCATCGAGAGCTCACGGCCCCGCTACCTCGCGGTCGAACAGAAGCTCGAGCATGCCGTCCATTACGGTGACGCCTCCGAACTCTGGGTGCTGGAACGGGCCGGGATCGAACGGGCCGAGATGGTGGTCGCGGTGACTGGAGACGACGAGGACAACATCCTCATCTGCCAGGTCGCCAAGGAGAAGTACGACGTGCCCCGGATCATCGCCCGGGTCAACAATCCCAGCAACCGCCCGCACTTCGACCTGCTCGGCATCAAGCCCGTGGTGTCCTCGACCGATCTGATCCTGAGGCTGCTCGGACACGAGGTGCCCCACCAGAACCTGGTTCACCTGCTCGACCTCGAGGCCGAGAAGATCGAGATCATCGAGGTCCGCCTCAAGGACGACTCGCCGATCGCCGGCATGAAAGTCGGTGACATCGAGACCCCGGACCGAACCCTGCTCATCTCGATCCTCCGCAACGGAGTCGGATTCGTCCCGACCGCGGACTCGGAGCTGCAGGCCGGAGACGACATCCTCGCGGTCCTGGACCCGGTCCAGGAAGAAGCGCTGAAGAAGGTCCTGGGAGCGGGAAGCTAGCCATCCCTAGGGTGCGTTGTGTAGGTCCCGGTCGGGCGTGAGGTTTTCTGGGGGCG
>Ga0335075_10000185_pt1 | contig 120747 bp, 124 predicted proteins | sample Lox_Sample_24_FD_206723 | JGI IMG/M metagenome (GOLD analysis project Ga0335075, IMG submission 206723) | Soil microbial communities from Loxahatchee National Wildlife Refuge, Florida, United States - Lox_Sample_2.4 | ecosystem: Environmental > Terrestrial > Soil > Wetlands | place: USA... | reverse complement strand
TCGAGCGCGAGGTCGCCGAGCCCGTGGTCCTCGTCACCCACCGATCCAAGGAGGCCGCTACGCTCACGACCGCCTGAGATTCACACCCAGGCCGTCACCGAAACTCCACGCCGACCGGGACATGCTCTGAACTGTCGCGATGCGAGGAAGGCGACCCGCCTTTGTCCAGGTCAGCTCATCCAGCTCATTGCGATAAGTGAAGTCGAGCTGCACCATGGCCAGATCACCTGCGCTGAAGCGGTAAATCTGCTGAGCGAGACCCTCAAGTATGTGGCCAGCGTTTGTCGTGGTGTGATGCGGCGTTGATTCCTCAATGATCTCGTCAATCCGCGGGCCAACCAGCTGGACAATGCTTCCGCGGTCGAGCGTTATCTTCCCTTCCTCTACGAAGTAGCGGCGGGGAACACCACCTGCGCAAAGGCCCCGCAAGACAGCCCGATAGGCGGCTGGTGGGCATGTCTCCGCACGCTCGATTGCTGCGCGCAGCCCAGGCAGGTCGAGGATATGGGAAAACGTACCATCGGGCCCGGGCGAAAGCCACGCGTCGCGATCGATGGCAGCGATTAGCTGTTCGAGCTTGCCACAGAGTCGTTTGACAGCCCGGGTCTTGCTCAGTTCCTGAGCCACAGCGTGTTCATCCAGGCACCCGATGCCAAGCAGTCGGGCGAGATCCAGGACGTCGGTCGCGCTTTCGAAGTGCTCGGCGATCGGGGTCGAAGTCGATGTCATATTTGGCTGGACCGAACGGTCGCGATTTACCGAACGGTTCTGTCGGGTTCCCTGGCGCAGCCAAGGCGACGGCGGCATCATAACCATCCGCAATTCAGAATGTTCGGCGTGTTGGGTTCTTGATGCGCGCGGGTCGATTAACGCTTAGGCGGTTGGAGGTCAAGAGCAGGCAGTCCAGCATGCGTCTCAATCCTGCCCTTGTCGGTCGCGTATAGCAGCCGTGTAACTGACGCAGAGCGCGAGTATCCGCTCGGGTGGCAGCGCGGTTCGTAGGGCGCGCTGGGCCATCATGATGCCTGGGCGTCCGCGGCCTCCGAAGAGCGCATCCAGGTAGGCGAGGGCGGCGGTGGTCGGCTCGCCAGCGATCGGGTCACGAGTGAGGCTGGCGAGGGTGTCCGCGATATCGGCGGGCTTGGTGGTTTGCATTATGCGCAGGACGTCGGCTGCGTCCTTGTCGTCGACGCGGCTCTGACGCTTGCCCTCGACGCGCTCATGCAGCTTGTGGAGCTTGGCGACGAGTAGTGCCGCAGCTCCGGCGACTTCGGCCTGGATTGACCGCTGGTCGTCGGGGTTGAGGGCGTGGATCGTGAGTCGGCTGTGGTCGACGAGTGCTGCCTCGAGCCCGAGCGCGCGGCGGGCGACGCGCTGTCCTTGCCCTTGCAACCGGGCGTCTCGGCGGCCGGCACCTGTGGCGACGCCCTCGGGAACGATCAGGTCGACCGGTATGCACACGTCATCTTCACCGACGCGTGCAGTCGCGAGCCAGATGCCGGGCTCGGTGCTGAGCTGGAAGTCGGCGCTGAGCATCGCCGCTTCGAGCGTGGGGGTCTCGGCGAGCTTTGAGGGGTTCAGTGCGAGGTCGCCGTCGGTCGTGTAGGGGGCGATCGCGAGGTTCGCGTCGCCGGTGCGTAGGTAGATCGCCTGGGCGCCGGCGACGATCACCGACAGGCCATGTGGCTGCAGCGCCGTTAGCGCGTCGAGCAGCACGCTTCTGGCCGCTACGTACAGCGGCTCCACCGCTGTTGGGGAGGTAGGCTCGGTCACTGTTCTCGTATTGGGAGCTGGTCGAGCGATTTCCAACGCCACGTGCGTTCGTTGGCCAGCAGCCAGTCGAGCAAGGCCTCCGCCTCGACGGGCATTCGGCCTGTGCCGGAGAGGCAGTCGGCCGCGACCTGTGAGGGGCACGCGTAGTGCAGACCGTCGTTGCGGCTGCTGCGCTCCCAGACGACGGAGTCGAACGGGGCGAGCAGCACGACGTTCGCGCCCTCGTCGGCCGGGAGAAGGCCAAGCTTGCGCGCGAGCGACATGGGATCGTCGCTGTAGACGAGCAGTAGGGCAGGTGCTGCCACGGGCGCCATGCGCACCGCCGCGAACGATCCGGTGATCAGATACCGACTGTCGCTGGCCTCAGCGGCGAGACGCTGCAGCGCGTCCGTCGCGCCCTTTGGCGCGAGGAAGGCGAATGCGCGGTTGGTCTGCAGGACGTCGTAGCTCTCGCTCCAACGTCGCAACAGTCCGACGAAGTCGACCTGATCAACGACTCCGCGACGTGAACGCGCGACCAGTGCTTCGCTGTCGAGCGTGTCGAGCAGACGCGAGACATATCCGGGCGTCAGGTCCGCCGCGCGCGCGAGCTCAGACACGCCATACGGCGGGTGCACGTCGGCGAGCAGCCGGATCAGTCGCGCCGCGCGTGGACCACGCACCAACGCTCGCCCGCGCGGCTTGGGGGCCGGGTTGCGCGTCGCGCCGTCGGAGCTGATGAACAGGCCGGGGCTTGAGAGGCTGAGCAGTGCGTTACCGGTCAGGTCGATGTAGTTGATCTCCTGCTCCTGGAGCAGCTGGCGCGTACGCTCGCTTAGCCACGGTGCGATGACCAGCACCGGGGTTGAGCCGGCCAGGCTGCGCAGTGTTCGAGCGAGGCTCGGCAGCAGTTGCGCGGCCTCACGAGGCTCGAGCGACGGTCGCGCCTGCACAGCCAGCGTCCCGATGGTGCGGTTCGGGCTGCGGATGTAGAGCACGGCGTCATCGCTCAACTGGTCGTCAGGCGGCGTGTTGCCGTCGGGGCCGACGCGCTCGACCTCCCACTGGGAGGGCAGCCGGTCGCGCAGCCACGCAACGGCGTCGCCAATCACGTCAGTTTCCGATATCGGCAAGTTTGCCTGCATCGCAAACAATGTTAGCTTAGCAGTGTTTTCTTTTCAAGGGCATTTGCGATGAAGGCAAATCGACTGATTCGAGAACACTCTGGATGGTCTGCATCGTTGCCGCCTCGTTGCGTGGATATTTCGGGTCGCCCGCAACGGGCGTCCACGTCAGCGGGGCCGTCTAGGTTTCAGAAGGGATGGGACTTCTGTTCTGCGAGCGTGACCTGGCCTCGTACTTGCATAGCTATGACGTGGCGCTGCACGATGAGGTGCAACATACGCCCGACGACGAGCTACTTCAGGCCGACGTCGAGGCATGGTCTGCCGCGCTCGGCGCGGCATACGCCGTCCATTCGCCGCAGATCAGGGCAGACGAGTGGTGGGCCGAGCCGCCCGAGACCGGCCAGGTGGACGTTCGACATGACTCCTCCAGGGTGATTCGCGACCCGAGCCGTCCAGCGCTTGTCCCCGGAACGCGCGTGCGCATCCACGTCCCGTTCGACGGCGACGGCGAGGTCTTCGGGAAGATGGCATCGACCCGGTCGTGGAATCCTCCCGTGGCGGAGGTTGAGGCCAACGAGCTGATCTTCGACCTGTCTTGGCCTGACGACCGGCCGATGGATCCCGGCGGGTACGTGAAGGATCAGCTCGCGAAGATCGAGGACCTTCTGAAATGGTCTCGCCAGGATTGCGAGGCGCACAACGGTGGGCTGAGCGGCTATGCGCGCGGGCAGATCGAGCGTCGGGTGGCGTCGATCAAGGCATCGCGCGCATCGCTGCAGGCTAGCGGTATACCGGTGCGCTCGGGAAAGCCTCGCATCAGCGATGCGCTTGTGCGCAGACCTGCCCCACGGCGGCAGGCTCCCCGAGCGGGCGAGCCGCATGTCCCGCTCGAGCCAAGCCTGAGCGAGGACGTCTATGAGCACGTCCTCGAAGTCATACGTCTCCAGGGCGACGCGATGCAGCGGGCACCGGGCGCCTACGCCGGGATGAACGAGGAAGCGCTGCGTCAAGTTCTGCTGTCGGCGTTGAACACGCACTACGCAGGGCAGGTTTCGGCAGAGGCGTTCAACGGCGCTGGGAAGACGGATCTGCTCGTCCGAGACGGAGATCGCGCGGTGTTCATCGCCGAGTGCAAGCGATGGACCGGCGTCAAGGCGTTGGGCGAAGCGCTTGACCAACTGCTTGGCTACTCGACCTGGCACGACAGCAAGCTCGCGCTCGTCGTCTTCGTCGATCGTGCTGACCTCGGCGGCGTAGTCAAAAGTGCCTCCCGTTGAGAGACCACGCCGCGGTGAAGGCCCTCGACACGCACAGCACGACCGAGCTTCGGGGCAAGCTGGTGTTCGGAGCTGAGGCTGAGCGCACCGCGACGCTCGCGGTGCTGTTCATCCATCTGCCTCAGCAGTAGCCTCCTCGACATGCGACGGTCCCCGACTGATCGCACGGCGTTGCGCCGATCACCGTATCAAGGCAGCGCGCGAAGCTCCACGAACCTATAGGCACGCCCCGCAGGGAAGCTATGCTCGGAGCCATCGCCACGGCGGGAGCCGGGGATATCCGCCTGCATCCCGCCCCCGCTATGGCCTTATTTGCGACCATGGACGCGAAGTCGTCGAGGTCGCTGGCGGTGCTGAAGGCGCTTGAGAGGCGCGTTTTCAGTCGCGCCTCGGGCTTGTTTCGGTCCAATTCGACGGCGAAGTGGAACGCCTCGTAGACTCGACGGCAAAGCTCGGGGTCGGCCTGCTGTCCAGGCTCTAGCCGATCACTGCCGGTGGATGCAGGACTCGGCCGGTCGGCGCTCTGATCGGTCGGTGCTGCTACACGCCTGAGGCGGCCACATCCGCGTCGCTGCCCTTTCACGATCTGAGCGGCAGCCTCCCCGAGCCCGGTTAAGGCAGACTCCAACTATGGATACGGCGTTCACGCGACTGGTGGGCTGCCGGGCCCCCATCCAGCAGGCCGGAATGGGCGCGACCTCCTCGGTGGAATTGGCGGCGGCGGTGGCTGACGCGGGCGCTCTGGGCATGCTGGGCACGGCTGGCGTGCCGGACCGGTTGGTGCTGCCGGCGCTGGACGCGCTGGCCGCCCGGACGGCGGGGGTTTTCGGCGTCAACTTCTTGGTGCCATTCATGAATCGCGAGGTGGTGGCCCAGGCCGCTTGCAGGGTCAAGGTGGTGGAGTTCTTTTATGGGGATCCGGACGCGGGTCTGGTCGAGATGGTCCACAGCAGTGGAGCCCTGGTGAGCTGGCAGGTGGGGTCGGTGGCCGAGGCCCGCGCCGCGGCCGACTGTGGTTGTGACTAGGTGGTGGCCCAGGGGACCGAGGCGGGCGGCCACATCCGCGGCCAGGTGGCGCTCCTGCCCCTGCTGGACAGTGTCCTTGAGGTGGTTGCGGTTCCGGTATTGGCGGCAGGCGGGATCGCTACCGGCAGGTCGGTCGCTGCCGTTCTGGCCGCTGGGGCCGCCGGGGCCCGGGTGGGCACCCGTTTCTTGGGCGCCCGGGAGGCCGACGTGCATCCGGTCTACCGGCGGGCTCTGATCGACGCCGGCCCCGAGGACACCGAGCTGACCTCGGCCTTCTCGACCTGGTGGGATGCTCCCCATCGGGTACTTCACGGCTGCATAACCGAGGCTATGGCCAGCCAGGACGAGCTGGTGGGCGAGACGGCTTGGGGTGACGGTCGCTCGACCCAGATCCCTCGTCTCTGTGTCCTTCACCCAGTGGCAGCCACCACGGGGCGGGTGGAGGCGATGGCTCACTACGCCGGCCAGTCCGTGGGCCAGATCCGCCGGGTCCAGCCGGCGGCGGAAATCGTGGCCGAGCTCGCCGGCGGCGCCGGGGAGCTGCTGCGCCACGCCGCCCGCTCGGGCTAGAAACAGCCGCAGACACCGAACTCGAATCCGCGCCCGGACTGTCACCGTTGAGCGCTTGTTCCCTCGCCTGCGCGCCCAGCCAGGACGCCTCAGGCGTAGAGCGCCTCGATCTCGGTGGCGTACTTCGTCTCGATCTGCGCGCGGCGCAGCTTGAAGGTCTCTGTCAGCTCGGTGCCGGGCAGCCACGGCTGCGCGAGGATCGCGTGCGCTTCGATCCGCTCGAGTGGGGGGAGGGCGGCGTTGAGCGTCTCGATCGCCGCGGCGACGGTCGCGCACGAGCTGGGCTCTGTCGCGGCGTGGGGCGGCTCGAGCACGAGCAGCGCCGCGAGATGGGAGCGCCCGTCGCCGATCACGCAGACCTGGGCGATCGTCGGGCATGCGTCCTTCAGCGCCGCCTCGATCGACGCCGGGTGCACGTTGTGCCCGTGCGCAGGTATGAGCGTCTCCTTCTTGCGCCCGATCAGCCGCAGCCGACCCTCGTGGTCGAGCTCGCCGAGGTCGCCGGTGTTGATCCAGCCGTCGGCGCCGTAGGTCTCGCGGCTCTCGCGCGGGAGGTTGCGATAGCCGCGCGGGGCGTGGGGACTGCGCACGAGCACCTCGCCATCGGCGGCGAGACGCAGCTCGTAGTCCGGTGCAGGGCCGCCAAGCGTTCCCAGATCGATGGTGCCGGGACGCTGCGCGCAGGCCATGCCAAACTCGGTTGCGGCGTAGAACTCCTGGAAGTCGATGCCAAGCGCGCGGTAGTGCTCGTGCACCGTCATCGGGCAGGACGCCGCACCGCTCAACGCCTTGCTCATGCGGTCGAGCCCGATCCGCTCGCGCAGCTTCGCGAGCAGCGCCTGCTCCGGCTCGCCTGGCGGCGCGCTGGCCTGCCCATGCGCGACGGCGCGTACGCGCTGCACCGCCCGCTCCAGCGCGACGCGCTCGCCCACCGCGAGCGATCCTTCGAGCGCACGCTGCAGCGCCTGCCAGACGAGCGGCGGTCCGAACAGGCGCGTGGGCCGGGCTTCGCCGAGCGCCGCGCCAAGCTGGCTGGGGTCGCGGCAGATGGTGCGCGTGGAACCGCGCGTGAACGAGTACCAGTGACCGATGCCGCGCTCGCCGACGTTCGCCATCGAGCCGTAGGAGATGTCGTGGATGGCGCCGTCCCCGCCAAGCGCGGTGTCGAAGCTGCCGAGCGCGCCAAGCGCGCCGCGATGCGTCTGCTCGACTCCCTTGGCAGGACCTGTGGTGCCGGAGGTGTAGAGCAGCCCCACGAGATCGTCAGGCGCCACCGCGCGCCACGCAGCCTCGAAGTCGAAGCCGGCGGGCGCGGCGATCGTCGCGAGCGCGCCGCGCCCGTTGTCCCCACCGTCCAGCGTGAGCGTCTGCCCCACCGCGTGGCGCACCTTCTCAAGGCGGCTGTGAAGCTCGGACTCCACGAGCAAAAGCAGCGGCTCGCTGTCGCGCAGCACGTGTTCGATCGTCGCGGGCGGCGAGGCTGCGTAGAGCACGACGCCGGCGGCGCCGAGGTGCAGCGTCGCGGCCTCGGCGATCGCAAGCTCCGGCCGGTTGCGCGAGAAGAAGGCGACCCGCTCACCGCGGCGCACGCCGAGGGTCGCGAGCGCGCCGGCGATGCGCTGCACCGCGGCCGCGTAGGCCGACCATGTGAGCGCCCGTCCCTGATCGGCGTGATCGACGAGCGCGACCCGGTCCGGCACGCGCGCGGCACTGATCTGGAACGCCCCACAGAGCGTCGCGGCGCGCAGCGCAGCCCACTCGCCCGCAGCGGGCTCCTCCGCGCGCTCCATGGACGAAGGTACTCCCTTGCTCACCCGCGAGAGCCTAACAAGCGACAGCGGGCAGGTCGCGCCAAAAGCGCCCATCCGCCATCGAACCGGGATAGAGTTCCGACCGCAGCGCGCGCGGCCGGGACGAGCAATGTTCGAGCCGTGGCGAATCCCCAATCCGACAGAGGAGGAGCGGATATGGCTGATGGCTTGGCGTGGGAGGATCTCCCGAGTGACTTGGAGGGTCCAGGGGTAGCGATCCGGCGCGTAGACTTCGACGGTCTTGCCATGTGTCTCATCCGTATGGAGGCGGGCGGCAAGACTGACGAACTGTTTACCGGGATGCCGGACGATCGGTGTCAGTGCGCGCATTGGGGTTACATCGTCAGTGGCACGATGCGCGTTCATAGCGCGGACGGCGCCCGTGACTACACGGCCGGGGAGACCTACTATTGGGCACCCGGCCATAACCTCGAGGTCGTCACAGACGCTGAATACTTCGAGATCTCGAAGGTCGAGGACTACGACGTGCTGATGGACCACTGCAGGCGAGGGCTCGCGGCAGCGGTCGAGGCTGCGGAGTAAGAGGAGGGTGTGGTGGGCGCAACGAGGACGCCCACCGACCCGCCCGACCCCGAGGAGGTCGCCAGGTTCGCGTTTCGCGTGTGGGGCTACAAGCAGGGGGAGATGGTCTGGGTCTCCTCGCCGTTTGGGGGTGAGGTAGCGGTCTGAGGGCCGCTTTCGTCGCTCGTTGGCTGGCTTTCGCGTGCGCGGCTGCTGTGCGCAAGTTGCGCAGTTCGTGAGGGACGCGCCGTCGTCCTCGGTGCAGGCTGCTGGGTGATGAAGCTCAACCGCCCGCAGAGGAGGACGACGTGCGCGTCACCACGGCATTCAACCGGCTGTTGCGCCTGCCCGGCGCGGCGGTCATCGACGTCAGCTTCGCCGCGGAGGGGGTGATTGTGACGGTGCGGCTGCGCCGCCAGCGGCGGGTGTGCTCGCGCTGCGGGCAGACTGGCGCCCACCTGCAGATCCACGATCGTCGTGTTAAGCGCTGGCGCCACCTGGATCTCGGGCGCACCCGTTGCGTGATCGAGTGCGAGCTGCGGCGGCTGCGCTGCCCGGACTGCGGCGTGCACCTGGAGGCCGTGCCGTGGGCGAGAGCCGACGCTCACCACACTCGTGACTTCGAGGATGTCGTGACATGGCTGGCGCAGCAGATGGCCAAGACGCCGATCGCGGGGCTGCTTCGGATCGCGTGGGGCACCGTCGGGCAGATCGTCGAGCGTGTCGTCGCTGAACGGCTCGACGAGACGCGCCTGGAAGGGCTGGTCGCGATCGGCGTCGATGAGATCAGCTACCGGCGCCATCACCGCTACCTCACGAGCGTTGTCGACCACCACGGCGGCGGGATCGTATGGTGCGCCCCTGGCCGCAACTCCGAGACCCTGCAAGGGTTCTTCGAGCTCCTCGGCGAGCGTCGTCACTCGATCAAGGCCGTCTCGATCGACATGTCCGGCGGCTACGAGAAAGCGATCCGCCAGGCCCTCCCACGCGCCGATGTGTGCTTTGACCCCTTCCACGTCGTGCGTCTGGCCCAGCGCGCCGTGGATCAGGTCCGCCGTGATGAGTGGAACGCGCACGAGCGCTCACACACCCCCAAAGGACGGTGGATCAAGGGCACGCGCTGGTCACTGCTGAAGGCGCCAGAGAAGCAGAAGCCCGAGCAGCTCGCACTGCTGGACGAGGTCCAGCATGCCAACCGCTCGCTCTACCGCGCCTTCCTGCTCAAGGAGGAGCTACGGCTCATCTACCAGCTCGAGCGTCCCGCCCTCGCCGCCAAGCAGCTCGACGGCTGGCTCGCCTGGGCCTCACGCTCCAAGCTCGCTCCGTTCATCAAGCTCGCACGCACGATCCGTCTTCACCGTCACGGCATCCTCGCCGCTATCCGCCTGCGCCTCACCAACGGCCGCCTCGAGGGACTCAACAGCCGCATCCGCCTCATCAGCCACCGCAGCTTCGGGTTCCACTCAGCCACACCCCTCATCGCCCTCGTCTACCTGTGCTGCTCAAGCATCACGATCCAGCTACCGCGATGAACCACCCTTCACCCCCAAACCAACCGGAGCACCGATGGTCTCGCTGCTGGTCCACTTGGGCGACCGGCTCGGGCTGTACCGGGTGCTCGACGGCGCCGGGCTCCTCACGGCAGATGACTTGGCCAGCCGGACGGGGCTGCACCCGCGCTGGCTGCGGGAGTGGCTGCGGGGCAACGCGGCGGCCGACCTGCTGGCGTCCAATGATGGGGAGCAGTTCGAGCTGACCGCTGCTGGCGCCCTGGTGCTCGCGCGCGAGGAGGAGAGCCTGCAGTTCGCGGCCGGCGCCTTCGGCCCGCCGCTCGAGCCGGCGCTGGTGGACGAGTTGGCCGATGCCTTTCGCACCGGCACCGGGCTGCCCTACGATCGCCACGGCGCGGAGGGGGTGCATCGCACCGAGCGGATGCTCGGCCCCTGGGCACGTCTCAGCCTCGTGCCCACGATCCTGCCGGCGCTTGAGGGGGTGGCCGACCGGCTCGCCGCGGGGACGCTTGTGGCGGATGTCGGGTGCGGGGCGGGGGTGGCGCTGAGCACCCTGGCCGAGGCCTTTCCGCAGTCGACGTTCCACGGGTACGAGCTCTCGCGCCTGGCCGTCGAGCGCGTCCGTGCTCGAGTGGCAGGGGCGGGCCTGACCAACGTCGAGATCGCCGGTCGCTGATAGGTGTTCAGGTCCCGCCCCCGCTGTATATAGCGAAAGCCCTGGAAAGCCAGGGCGTTCGTGGTTTCTGGGGTCGGGCGGCTGGTGGTTTGAGGCGGGGTGTGAACGGGAGTGCGAACATTCGGTTTGCACTGGAGCTGGCGTCACGGTGTCCGCTATCGGCGTAGCGCAGCGGGCGGCTGCGGCAGGCTTAGATCAGTCGGGTGGCCGGTCCGGGGCCACTCCCCGTCGGTCCTGGCTGTGTGACGACCGACAGCAAGACGTCGGGCCCGTGCTCGATGCGGAGACTGTGTTTCGTCGTCCATTCCGCACCGTGAAATGCCTGTGGGCTTACGCTGGCTCGGCCACTACTCGGCGAGCTTCACGCTCGACACCTACGTCCACCTGCTCGACAACCATCTTGGCGAGCCGCTTCAAGCGGCGGCTCCGCTCAGTCGGAGCGCTTGAGCTCATCCGCTTCCTGGCGTAGACATCACTCAGGCGGCCGGGTGCGCACCCGTAGTCTGCGGACATCCAACTCATCATGGTTTGCCGGTCGATCAAGAGCACGGCAGGTATTCCTAGATATCCTCAGAGATTATCTGCTAAGCTCAGGCAAATGGCTGAGCTTATTGTCGACTTCAAGGATCCTGAGAGTATCGCCGACGCGATACCGCAGGCCGAGACGCTCATACGTCAAGCCGAGCAGCGAGTAGCGAGGGCCATCGAACAGGCAACGCAAGCACAGCAACGCGCGAGCGATGCGGAACTTGAGATACAGCGCTTGAGAGCCGTCTTGCTGACCCTCGAACAGCTCAGTGGGGGCGGCGCGCCATCTCCGCCTGACGCCTCCGAGGAAGGCTCAAGGGACCAAGCTCTGAAGGTCGTCATCATCATCAACGGGCCGACGAACATCACCGAGGTGGCAGAACACATGCCCGAGTTCAGCCGCAAGACGGTGTCCTGGGCGCTCTGGAAGCTCGCCGACGAAGGTGCGATACAGCGTCTTGGGCATGGTCGGTACGCCCCGCTCCGCTACGTGCCGGGCCAGCCGACAACGAATTACTTCCAGGTTCCGCCGGGGATGCCGGTGCCGAGTCATGCACAGATCATGCAGGCGGTCGAAGACGCCAATGCGGCCGCAAAGGCGGCGGCTGCATGACGGGCCAGGATCTCGGAGAGGCCGCCACCGCCGAATCCGTCGCCACGGCTCTCGCAGACCTGCAGCCTTCGTGGATCACGCTTCCGCCGAGAGACGAGGAGCTACCAAGTGAGTTGCAGCTCGCGCTCGACGGTTTCGACGCCGGGGATCGCGCGGCGGCTCGAGCTGCAGGCACATGGCTACGGACCCAAGCGGTCGCTGCTCACCGAACCTCGCGTACCCGCCTGCTCATCGCTGGCGGTCGCGTGGCGGGCTTCTACTCGCTCGCCTCGGCGCAGGTTGAACTCAGTCAGCGCGATCGCCGGCGCGCCGGTGTCGCACCCGTACGAGTGCCCGCAGCCCTCATCACCTGGATCGCCAAGGACAGGCGAGCGGCGGTCGACGGCAAGCTGCTGCTGCTCCACGCGGCCGCTACTGCCCGCCGTGCGGCCGAGCTGCAAGCAACATCAGTCCTCGTAGTCGACCCCTTCGATGATGAGACGGCGACGATGTGGCGTGAGCGCTACGGCTTTCGACCGTCGGCCGAAGCGAGGAAACCCAAGCGGCTCTGGCTGCCGCTGCAACCGGCGGACTAGCGGTTGCGGCCCTGCTGCTCAAGCTCGACGAGGTAAGCGTCGGCCTCATTGAGGAACGACCGGACGCGTGGGTCCTGTCTAGCTGTCTCGAACTCCGCCGCGTCTATCACCGCGACGATCTCCTCGGGCAGATCCTGTCCCTGGCTGGTCGTGTGGGTGTCGAGTGTCGAAGCCATCATCAGTCATGTCGGCATCACGCCGCCAGTGGTTTACGTCCTAGACGATAGCCGCTGCACCTGTCCCAATCAACTCGGGATCGCTGGCATGTCGGGTTGGCGTGGGCGCCGGACTCAGTCGACCTCACGTACACCGCCGCATCCGGCCGTCTATTGAGCGCTGACAGCGGGCCAGCCGTTTGCATGTGTGCGCCAGATCTCCTCGGCCTTGTCCGCCCATCGCGGCGGCAGCGCCGCGCGTAGCTCGGCGAGGAAACTGTCGGGTGGAGTCGCCGTCGGCGCGGGCAGCTCGGCGAAGAACGCATGTATCTCGACGGTCGTCTGATCCAGCACGTCCGGGCTCCCTGGGCGCCTGCGGAGCATCGAACGCGGCAAGCAGCGCAACCCCGATCCGCTCCAGCCCGACGACGTCATCCGCGATCCCCGGCTGCTCGAGCAACTCAGCGAGGTGCGCCCGCGTCGACTCGCGAATCGCGGTCAGCTCATCGCTGCTGATGAGCGCTGCCGGCACGACGTTACGGTAGCCCCCGTTGCGGACGTGACTGACGCCTCAGGTCCGCCACCAGGTCGTCGATCACGAGCACCTCGGGTAGCGGGCTGACGAGCCGCTCTACGGCGTGCTCGAGCGTCCGCGCACGCGGACGAGGCGGTGTGCGGCCGAGCGTATGCAGCGATTCGTACAGCGATTCGGCGTCGAATCGCCATGGCGCGGCCTCGTAGCGATCTTCGAGGTCACGCAGTATCTGTACGCCTGCTTGATCGAAGTCGCCGTGGTGGCGTCACGGACCGAGGAGCACCGCGGGTATGACGGCTATCCGTCTGCTCGTCTGTATGCGGTCGTTCCCGTCGTGATGATGATAGCGTCGGCCAGTTCGTCGCCGAGCCCACAAGCGACTCGAATAGGGCTCCAAGCAAGGTACCTTCGCGCGTGATAGGCGCAGTAGCGGCGCTCGGGTGCAGCAATGTCGTTGCGTCCGCGCCGAGCAGGCGCGCCGCGAGAGCCGGGTCGGCGAGGTGCTGCTTCGGCGGTGCCGAGAGGCGCGCGAGTCGGCTGCGTGTCGGCAACCACGGGGGGACAGGGCCGAGAATCCAGAGCCGTTCGAGTACGTACCGGTAGGGCTGTGTCGTGGCGCGGATGGGCTTATCACCGTGACCGCTTGTCGCAGCGTCGCGAATCTTCTCGCAGGAGGTCGTGGTCGATGTCGCGGCTGCGTATGCCTGCATCCAGTTGCGCAGAGTTCCCGGCCGACGCACCTTGCGGCCGAGTTCGTCGAAGTCGCGGTCGATGATGCGGTCGATGTAGCCGTCGAGTTGCGCACGCGCGAGGCGCTCGGGGAGATCGCCAGGCCGGGAAAGCCGGACGCGAGTATCCGTCGCGGCACGTACGACGTCGTGCTCGACGGCGAGCGTGTCGGATCACTCGAATGGCAATAAGCTCGGCCCGCGATCGCGGCCATAGTGTGCGCGCCCGAGACCGCCGCTGTGACCACCTATGGCCCGCGATCGCGGCCATAGTGTGCGCGCCCGAGACCGCCGCTGTGACCACCTATGGGCAAACCCTCGATGACGATGGAGGTTTTGATGACCAAGCTCACGTATACGGCGATCGCCTCGCTCGACGGCTTCATCGAGGATGAGCACGGCAAGTTCGGCTGGGCATTCCCGGGGCCGGACGTGCACGCCTTCGTCAACCGGCTGGAGCGCCCCGTCGGCCTCTACCTCTACGGGCGGCGCATGTACGAGACGATGGTCTTCTGGGAGACGCAGAGTGGGAAGTCGGCGGTGACCCGCGAGTACGCGCAGATCTGGCGTGCAGCGGACAAGATCGTCTTCTCGCGCACCCTGCAGGAGGCCTCCAGCGCGAGGACCAGGATCGAGCGTGACCTGACCGTCGATGCGATCGGTCGCCTTAAGGAGTCCTCGCCCACCGAGCTCTCGATCGCAGGCGCCGAGCTCGGCGGTCAGGCCATCACCGCGGGGCTCGTCGACGAGCTTCGGCTCCTGCTGGCGCCCGTGATCGTCGGCGCCGGCAAGCCCGCCCTCCCGGCAGGCATCCACTCCAAGCTGCAGCTGAACGACACGCGCACGTTCGCGAACGGCTTCGTCTACCTCAGCTACCGCCTTCAGGCCTGACCCCAGCCCCGCCGTGGTGCAGCGGGATCGTCGCCTGACCGGTACGCGGTCATGCTAGACCGCACAAGCCGCCGTCGGTGACTGTAGACTCGCGCCAACATACGTTGCTCAATACGTGGGGGAGGTCAGATGTCCGATCGTTGGGGTCGTTTGGCGTCGTTGACGGGTGTGCTTTTCGGCGCGATCGTGGTGGGCGCCGTCTTTACCAACGGCTCAGAAGCGCCAAAGGCGAGCGCGAGCGCAGCGAAGGTCGTCGCGTACTACACAGAACATCGTTCCGAAGTCGAGACGTCCGGCATCCTGTTCGCCCTCGCGTTTCTTGTGCTAATGCTCTTCGCTGGCGCGCTGCGCTCCTATATGCGTCGCACGGCGGCCGTCGAGGGACTCAGCGCGCTCGTGCTGGCTGGGGCGGTGCTGATGGCCGCGGGGGCACTCGCAGGCACCGGAATCGAATACGGCCTCGCCCACAACCTGCACGACTTCAGCGGCGAAACAGCAAAGACGCTGAACTTCGTGAGCAGCGAACTGTTCCTGCCGCTGCTCGCCGGAGGGTTCGTGTTCGGTATCTGTAGCGGCCTGGCAATCCTGCGCGGGGCGGCGCTGCCCAAGTGGCTTGGCTGGGTGGCAATCGTGATCGGGATCGCCGTACTGGTACCACCGGCAAGCTTCCCGGCACTGCTTGCAGTCGTGATCTGGTCGATCGTCACGTCCGTCCTCATGTACCTGAGAAGCGGCGGGGCAGCCGCGGTCGCGAGCACGCCTGTGGCCCAACCCGCATGACCGCAGGAGCCCTGGACGCGCGATCCCGCACACAAAATCTACGAGCTCGGCGCCGGGGCGCTCGCCGAGCAGCAGCGCGACGTCCTCGAGGCTCGCGGACGCGGGACGGCGACCATCTTCGGGACGGCGACCATCTTCGGGACGGCGACCATCTTTGTGAGGACGGCCGCCGATCCTTACGGGAGTGTGGGTGTGCCGTAGGTCGTGCGGGCGGGAGCGGCGCGAGTGTTGCAGCGCCTGAGCTGAGAGCCTCGGCTGCAAGGGGCCACGGTTGCCATCCTGTCAAGCGCTAGCCTTCGGCCCGCCATGCTGAGCGTACGACTGTTGATCCTGCCGTTTTTGGGAGTCAGCGTGCTCGCTGGGCAGGCGACGGCTCGCGGCCCCGAAGCAGCCATCACTCGCGCAGCGATAGCTCCATTCCAGGACGCGCTGCGCCATGACGCTGCGGCATTGTGTGGCGACCTCGTGCCTGCGGTGGCCGCCGAACTCGTAGAGGGGTCCGCAGCCGCTGGCGGCTGCGCGAACGCTGCGAGCCGCGAGTTCGCGTTGACCGCCCCGAATGAACCGCCCCCGGACGCTCGCTTGTCCTTGGAACCGACCGTTCAGGATCTCGAAGTGGTTGGTCAGCGCGCGACATTGAAGCTGAGCTTCACATTCATCACAGTCGCCAAGAAGCCCGGACTGACCACCGCGACCATCCACCACGCGGGTCCGATCAAGCTTGATCTCGAAGAAGCGGGCGGTGCGTGGCTCGTGTCCTCTCGAGCGAGGCTCGCGACCGTGCCCGGCTGCTACCTACCGAAGCCTCGCCGGTGCCCTCGCGGCGCCCGCGTGGCGATCTTCTTCGCCGGTGAAGTCCAGCCGGTGCAGCCTGGCCTGGGAGTGTCGATCCCGGCTGCCGTGAAGCGCGCCGGAGGGCGCGAGCAGCGAGAATTCGAAGCCGGAAGGCTCGTCGTCGCGCAGTCAGGATGCCTGGCATGCCATCGCATCGGCGATAGCGGGAACCGGGGGCCGGGCCCGAACCTCACGCACGTCGGCTCGAAGCTCTCGGAACGTGAGATCGCCCACGCCCTCGCGGACCCGCGAGCGCCGATGCCATCGTTCAGACATCTTCCCGCGCAGAAGTTCCACGAGATCGTGCGATTCCTCGCACTGCTGCAATAGTCGCGCGATCCCTCCGAGCCGCGCACGGCATCCACGGCAGCTTATCCCCGCATGCGGAGCCGGTTGAGGCGGCCCACGTCTCGCTCGTCAGGTGCTGGGCCGAGCTTTGCATCGATGGCGAGCAGCTTGTGGCCGCGCTCGACGATGAGGTCGGGGCTCATCGCCGTGACCGCTCGTCGCAGCGTCGCGAATCTTCTCGGAGGAGGCCGTGGTCGATGTCGCGGCCGCGTAGGCCTGCATCGCCGCGAGCTTGGGAGCGGATCGGTGTAGAGGTGGGCTCGACGGCTCCGACGTTCGGGTGTAGATCCCATTTCGAAAGGAGCCTCAGATGTCCAGTACGAGCACAGTCCAGCCCGGCCGCGTGATCCGCGTCGCTTCAGGGGTCGAGAGCACTGAGCAGCCGGCACCCGTCCGTGACCGGCGCCATCGTGCGCTCGAGGTCTTTCTCGGCAGGTGGATCAACGAGGGCTACACGATCGCCACTGAGCAGGCTCCGTCGCTGCCGATCCTCACGAGCGATGTCTACGAGCTGGCGCCGGGAGGGTTCTTCGTCGTGCACTCTGCGTACGGGAGGGTCGGGGAGACCGGCGTCGGCGGCGTCGAGATCATCGGTGTCGACGGTGACGCCTACCTCTCCACGCTCTATGACTGCTTCGGCAACGTGCACAGCTCTCGTGTGGAGATCGATGGAGACGTGATCCGGTGGATCGGGGCGTGCACGCGTTGCGCCGCGACGATCACCGATGACGGCAGGACGCAGATCGCACACCACGAAGCGAGCGCCGACGGCGTCACGTTCGCGCCATCGATGGACGTCACGCTGCGCAAGGTCGAATAGGCGCTCGCGGAACTACAGGGTCACAGCCGGACTGCTACGACTGCGATGAGGAGAACCTATGAGATACATGTTGCTGATCTATGACAACGACGACACACGTCAGATGTTCTTCGGCCCTGAGGGGAAGAGCCTCGGCGCCGAGATCGACGGGCTGGTGAGCGAGCTCCAGGGCTCGGGTGAGCTCGTGGGTGGCGAGGCGCTCGCCGACCCGTCGCAGACGAAGTCGGTGCGGCCGCGCGAGGGCGCGCCCGTCGTGACGGACGGGCCGCTCGCGGAGGCGAAGGAGCACTTCGCCGGCTACCTGATCGTCGATTGTGAGACGCCGGAGCGGGCCGTCGAGATCGCCTCGCGTTGGCCGAACGCGCGTTTCGCGGCGATGGAGGTCCGCCCGATCATGAAGAACGGGGGCGGGGAGGAGATGTGACGCGCCCCGGTCCGCAAGGCGTCGAGGATCTGCTGCGCGAGCTGGCGCCGCAGATCCTCGGCGTGCTCGTGCGCCGCCACGGCCAGTTCGCGGCCTGCGAGGACGCCGTCCAGGAGGCTCTCCTCGCCGCGGCCAAACAGTGGCCGGAGGAGGGTGTGCTCGAGAATCCCCGCGGCTGGCTGATCACCGTCGCAACCAGGCGGCTGATCGATGAGATCCGCTCCGAGCAGTCGCGCCGCACCCGCGAGGACGCGACGGTCGAGCTCGTCGAGCGCTATGAGCCGCCCGCCGACGAGCCACGCGCGCCCGAGCACGACGACACGCTCACGCTGCTGTTCCTCTGCTGTCACCCTGTGCTGACCCCTGCGTCCCAGATCGCGCTAACGCTGCGTGCCGTCGCTGGCCTCAGCACGGCTGAGATCGCGAGCGCCTTCCTTGTCTCGGAGGCGACGATGGCGCAGCGCGTCAGCCGCTCCAAGCAAACGATCAGCGCGCACGGAGCACACTTCGAGCCGCCGCCGCGGACGGAGCTGGAGGAGCGCATGAACGCCGTGCGGCATGTCCTCTACCTGGCGTTCAACGAGGGCTACACCGCCACGGCCGGGGCCCAGCTGCAACGGATCGATCTGGCCGAGGAAGCGATCCGTCTAGCCCGCATGTTGAACCGACTGAGACCGGCGGACGGCGAGAGCGCAGGGCTGCTCGCGTTGATGCTGCTCACACACGCCCGCAGCGCAGCCCGAGTCGACGCGCACGGCGCGATCGTCCCCCTCGCCCACCAGGACCGCTCGCTTTGGAACACGCGCGCGATCGGCGAGGGCAGATCGCTGATCGAGCACGCGCTCGCCAACACCAGCGTCGGCCCATATCAGCTCCAGGCCGCGATCGCCGCCCTGCATTGCGAAGCGGCCTGCGCTGATCAAACCGCCGGCCGCAGATCCTCGCGCTGTACACCCTGCTGCACCGTATCTACCCCAACCCGATGATCTCGCTCAGCCGCGCGATCGCAGTCGCGATGGTGCACGGCCCGCAGGCCGGGCTCACGCAGCTGAGCCTGATCAGCCAGGACCCGCGCCTCGCCGACCACCATCGTCTTCACGCCGTGCGCGCGCACATGCTCGAGCTCGCCGGCGAGAACGCCAGTGCCGCAGCCGCCTACCGAGCCGCGGCGCGCATAACGACGAGCCTCCCAGAGCGCCGCTACCTGCAGGCGCGCGCATCGGCCATGTGACGCGCGACCTGCCGGCGTCCCGCTTCCCTGCTCCTCGCAAAGGCAAGGCGCCTGTGCGGCGAAGCCCGGGTCTCCGGGCGTTAAATCGCCTCGGTTTCGGCGGTGTTTCGCTGCAACGGGCCACGGCTCGCGTTCAGCGTCCTGGTCCGCTGTCGGGGAGTCCACTGGGTATGAGCCTTCGGCAGACGTTCAGCGTCCTGGTCCGCTGTCGGGGAGTCCACTGGGTATGAGCCTTCGGCAGATCTGGTAGGCCTCGGTGAACTGCGTCGAGTGGATATCGACGAGATGTTCAAGCATATGGAACTCTACCTCGCCGTTGGAGAAGCTGGGGTCGGGGAAGTCGGCGATGCCGTGTGAGCGCATGCAGGTAGCCGCTTTGAGGTAGTACTGCTGGTCTTGGGCGGTGACCGTCCGGCTGGGGCGCCCGCCCAGAGAGCCTCCCGCGGGGAGCAGCTGCTTGCAGTCGTGTTCGGCCGCCTCGAACTGGGAGTTGCCGACCGCTTTTGCCGCGCTGATGACGGCTTGCTTGGGGATCCCTTCGCTGCCGCTGGGGTCGGGGAAGTTCGGCACGCCGTGCGAACGCATGCAGGAGGCGTAAGCCAGGAGTCCCCGCCCTTGCTTACCGCCGCCGCCCGCGGGGCCGGGGGCGGCGGTGACGGTGGCGCCGGTGTTCGTCGAGACCGTGGCCACGCCGGGCGTCGATGAGACCGTGGCCACGCCGGGCGTCGATGAGACCGTGGCCACGCCGGGCGTCGATGAGACCGTGGCCACGCCGGGCGTCGATGAGCCGCCACCGCAGCCCCCGACGGCCACGCCGGCAGCCAGCGCTCCGAGCGCGATCGTCGCGGCGCGGCGCAACCGGCCTCGCCATCTGCGTCCCGATTCAATCTTTTGTCGTGTGTGACGCACGAGGCCTCCCGAGGTCATATGCCTGTGATGCATCCCGGTTCCACCGTCTAATCCCCCGCGGCCAAGCGAGCCACGGCTTCCCTGGTGAGGACCCCGTGGGTGACGCTGACGCATGCGTCGGCGTCCTGCAGCACGGCTGGCTGGTGCACGTTGATCCCCGCGCCGGCGAGCATCTCGTGGGTCACCTGGCCGCTGCTCGTCGGGTCGGGGAAGCCCGGGACGCCGTGGGTGTGCATGCGGCGCGGTCGGCGGCGCCCGTCGGTGCGTTCTCGGCGTGTCAGGCCGCGCCGGCGGCGGACGAGCCAGACGGTCGTGGCGATCAGCAGCATCGACAGTGCGAGCAGCCAGCCGCCCTCGATCCACTGGAACGTCCAGAAGCGGCCGGCCGGCTGGTAGCTCGTCCACAGCGCGTAGCCATGACGCGAGATGCACTGCGCGAGGGTTCCCGGCGACGGCTTGCCTCTCGGGCCCAAAGGCCCCACCGCGGAAGGAGGGCAGAGTGCTTCGAGCAGGCTCTTGGGGGGTTGACCCGTGAATGCGAGCTTGCCGGCCTTGGTTCCCCACTGGCGCGTGATCCACGCGGACGCGGGCACGTTCGGGTTGCTGGTGAGGAGGGCCGTCAGGTAGTGCCGGCGCAGGAACAGCCCGGTCGCGAGGGCGAGCCCGGCGTAGGCGGCGAGGGTGGCGAGGATTGCCGGGAGGACCCGGCGGATGAGCACGCCGGCCAGGCCCCCGATCGCGAACGCCGCGAGCGTCCAGGCGGCGAGCGCGACCCCGCGCAGGTCGAACACGGTGCCGGCGAGCGGTGACACCTCAGAGAGGGAGAGGGTGTGGTTGCCGGCGGCGAGGTATGGCTGGTAATACCAGGTGAGCAGCGCGCTGAGGGCTCCGGCGGCGGCGGCCAGCACGACGGCGAGCGCAATCAGCTTGGCCAGCGTCCAGCGCCACGGCCCGAAACCCTGCGTCCAGGCGTAGCGGAAGGTGCCGGTCTCGAGCTCACGGGCCAGCAGCGGCGCTCCGACGAACGCCCCGATCAGCGCAGGCAGTGCCTGCAGGGCGTAGCTAGTCGCCAGCAGGTGGCCTGTGCCGTTGAAGCTGCCGACCAGCTCTTCGCAGGCGATCGAGCTCGCCGGGTGGCACGCGCTCGCGGCGGCGTAGGCGTGGTGCAGCCTGTGGCCGACGATCAACAGGTACACCGCCAGCGCGCCCAAAACCGCGGCCACGCCGGTGAGGGCGAAGCGGTGCTGGCGCCACGTGACCCAGGCCATCCGCCGCCACGGCAGCGGTCGCAGGCTCGCGTCCTGAAGCGGACGGACGGGCACGCTCAGCGCCCTCAGCTCGGTCATCTCCCCACCTGCGACGGCTCGTCGTCTCGGCCGCGGGCCGGGCCGGGGAGCGCCGCGGCGCCGGGCTCGCGCAGGTAGGCGAGCGCGAGTTCCTCCAGGCCGAGCGGGTGCGCCTCCCAGCCTGCCGGAAGCGGATCCTCGGCGGTAGCCCGGACCAGCAGGTGAGCCTGTGCCTCGGCTCGGCGAACGTGCACCACCGGTCGCGCGGAATATCCAGCGGCGTCGGCGGCGGGGCCGGTCAGGATGCGATGGCCGGCGAGCAGGTCGTCGACCTCGCCGGCCACCTGTACCCGGCCCCGCGACATCAGGATCAGGTAGTCGGCCACCCGCTCGAGCTCGGCGAGCGCGTGCGAGGACAGCAGCACCGACACGCCGTCGTCGGCGACGGCCGTCATCACGCTCGCCATGAAGTCGTGCCGCGCGAGCGGGTCGAGCATCGCCATCGGCTCATCCAGCACGAGCAGCTGCGGCCGGCGGGCCAGCGCCAGGGTCAGCGCGAGCTGCGCGTGCTGCCCGCCCGACATCCCGCCCGTCTTGCGCTTCAGTGGGATGCCAAGCTCGGCAAGCCTGGCTTCGGCGGACGCCTGATCGAAGCGCCGGTTCAGGTTGCGGGTCATGTGCAGCATGTCCGCGGCCGACAGGTTCTTGTACAGCGGCGTGTCCTGGGCGACGAACGCGAGTCCGTCCAGCGCGGCGGGCGACCCGGGCCGCTGGCCACCGAGCACGGTCACGACGCCCGCGGACGGCGCCGTCAGGCCGGCTGCGAGGTTCAGCAGCGTGCTCTTGCCCGCGCCGTTCGGGCCGACGAGCGCGACGACGTGACCGGCGGGGATCGCGAGCGAGCACTCGCGCAGCGCCCACGTGCCGCCGTAGCGCTTGCCCAGGCCGCTCGCCTCGAGGACGTTCACGCGACCCCCTCCATGTCGTCGCTCGCCGCGTCGCCGCGGTCGCGGGCGCCGACGCGGCGCTCATAGAAATCCCGCAGCGCGCTTGTGAACAGGGCCACCATCCCGTCCTCGTCCAGGCCGGCCCCGTCCGCGGCGGTCAGCCAGCTCGACAGCGAGCGGCGAAGCGCGGTCAGCTCCGGCAGCGTGACCTGGCTGAGCGATGCTTGGATGAAGGTGCCCTGGCCGGGCCGACCGACGGTCAGGCCCTTCGTCTCCAGCTCGCGATAGGCCTTCAGCACCGTGTTCGGGTTGACGGCCAGCGACGCGACCACGTCCCGGACCTTTGGAAGCCGATCGCCGGGCTTGAGGTAGCCGAGCCGCGACGCGTGCTCGACCTGGTGCACGAGCTGCAGGTAGGTCGGCACGCCCGAAGCGGCGTCGAGCCGGAACTCGATCGGCGATGCCGGCCCGCGGGTGACCGCGAGGCCGTCGCGCGCGCCCGGGATCGGCGATGCCGGCCCGCGGGTGACCGCGAGGCCGTCGCGCGCGCCCGGGATCGGCGATGCCGGCCCGCGGGTGACCGCGAGGCCGTCGCGCGCGCCCGAGGTCGCCACCGAGTCGCCGGCAGAATCACCCGCCGGCCTGAACTCTTTATCTATTATCATATAACAAGATTACAGAGCCCGGGAGTCGCCGTCAAGCGTGCCCGCCGCTCACCGCAAGTTGCACGCGGCCGCCGCACGCTCGAACGCCGGCGAGCTCGGTCCAGCAGCACCCGCCCATCAGCGCTGCCGTCGCGAGCAGCCCGGTTCGCGGCGGTGAGGGTCGCTTGGTGTTGGTGCTCATCGGCCTCCTTCGGGTCAGTGGTTGTGCAGCGGAAACGCGCACGCGGCCGCCGCCCGTTCGAACGCCGGCGACTGCTGGTCGATCGTGCCGGGGAACACGAGGATCACTCCTTCGATGTCGCTGATCACGCCAGCGCGGCCGGAGCCGAACGGGTTGGCCGGCACCGACGTCCGAGGGTCGGGGAAGTCGTAGACGCCGTTCTTGCGCATGCACCGAGCGATCCTCAGGAACTTCGCCAGCGTCTGCGGGGAGGGGTTCGTCGTCGAAGGGGGCCCGCCGCCCGGCATGAGCTTGTGGCACTTCGCCTGCGCCGTCTTGAACGCGGGCGATGAGGGATCAACCCCAGCGCCCGGGTGCAAGAAGAAGCCGCCGCCGCCGCTCGGGTCTGGGAAGTTGGGCACGCCGCTTGCGCGCATGCACTTGGCGAAGTCCAGCCCCCCCTGTTCGGGGCTCGCCGTGCCCTCAGACGGCGAGCCGCTGCGTTCGGAGCTCGTGTCGTCGGAGCCCTTCGCCGAGGAGAGGCGCGCGACGCCCGGGCTCGACGAGCCCCCGCAGCCGGCGAGCGCGAGCCCAACGCTCGCAAGCCCGGCGGCGGCGAGTACGGAGGGTTTCATGGCGTTTGGCATATGTTCAATCTCCTTGCGAGAGGCGGCTCATGGCGGCCCCTTCGACCCCGCCGGGCCGAAGTACTTCTCGCAGGCTTTCCCGGCGGCCTTGAACTGGGGAGAGTCGAGGTCGATGGCGGAGCCGAGCCCGCCGATGCGCATGTGGCCGCTCCCGCTCCCGCTGGGGTCGGGGAAGCTCGGCTCGCCGTGCGAGCGCATGCAGGTCGCGAACTTCAACGCGCGTTCGACAGCCTGCTCGCGCATCTGCGGGCTCGGCGCGCCCCCGCTCGGCAACAGGCTGTTGCACTGCTTCTGTGCGGCTTTGACCTCGGGCGGCCCTGGGTTCGGGCCTCCCCCGCCATAGCCGTTGACGATGCTTTTGCCCGGGCCCGGTTCGGGGACTTCGCCGGCGCCGTGCGCGCGCAGGCACTTCGCGTAGTCGATTTCCTTCTGCTGGTGGCTCGTCGCGCTTTCGGGCGCCGTGCTGGCGCCTTCGGCGCCCGCCCGCGAGGCGCTCGCCGACGCGGCGCCATTCCCGGAGGAGAGGTGTGCGACGGAGGGACTCGACGAGCCGCCGCAGCCGGCGAGCGCCTGCGCGACGCCGAGGAGGAGCGCGACGCCGAGCACGCGCGCTCGCCGCGGCGGGAGCCTGTTGGTATGGACGCTGTGCAGCATCTGGTCTCCTGCGGTTTGCTCCGGCGGTCCACGTCCCGCGGTCTGCTCCGGCGGTCCACGTCCCGCGGTCTGCTCCGGCGGTCCACGTCCCGTCCGGATTGGTTCTACGCGGTGGGCTGTTTCGTCCGTGTTTCACGCTTCCACGCCAACGGCCGTCGTGTTTGGCGGGGCGGGCGAAACAGCGTTGAAACACGCTGGCGCTACCTTCACGAGAAGGAGCTATGGATGCGGGTGCTTGTGATCGAGGACGACGAGGAGCTGGCCGCAACGGTCGCCGCCGGCTTGCGACACGCGCGGATGGCGGTCGACGTGGCGCTCGACGGCCAAGCTGGCTTGACGCGCGCGCTGGTCAATGATTACGACGTGATCGTGCTCGACCGCGATCTGCCCGTGCTCCACGGCGACGAGGTGTGCGCCAGGCTGGTCGCCGCCGGCGGGCGCAGTCGCGTGCTGATGCTGACCGGCGCGGCGGCGAGCGAGGATCTCGTCGACGGTCTCGGGCTCGGCGCGGACGACTACCTGGCAAAGCCGTTCGACTTCCCCGTGCTGGTCGCACGCGTCGGCGCGCTTGCCCGCCGTGCGCAGCCGAGTGTCCCGCCTGTGCTGGCGCACGGCGACGTCGTGCTCGATGCGGCCAAGCACTGTGCGCAGCGCTCTGGGCGTGATCTCGAGCTGACGCCCAAGGAGTTCGGGGCGCTGGAGCTGCTGCTCGCGGCCCAGGGCCGGGTCGTCTCGGCCGAGGAGCTGCTCGAACGCGTGTGGGACGAGAACGCCGACCCGTTCACGGGCGCCGTGCGAATCACCATCAGCCGGCTGCGCGCCAAGCTCGGCGAACCCGCCGTGATCGAGACTGTCGCGAAGGCCGGCTACCGCATGGGAGACCGGTGATGGGCGTCGCGCACCCCCGGCTCGCGCCACGCTCCTGGCTGCGATTGCCTCGACGCACCGCCCGGCTCCGGCTCACGGCCCTGTACGGCGGCCTCTTCCTCCTGTCCGGCGTCGCGCTGGTCGCAACCACCTACGTCCTCTTCGAGCGGGCGACCGAATACAAGACGCCGCGCCTCCCGCAGGTCCCGCACACTCCCACGATCCAGCATCTCCAGCTTGCGCTTGCCAAGGCTCCCATCCCCGCAGGCCAATCCTTTGTCATCCGGAATCCGTATCCGCTGGCGCAGGCTCAGCAGGAACTGGGGCAGGCTCAACACGAGCTGGCAAAGGCTCCGGCCCGGCTGGCGCTCGCCGTGCCGGGTCGGCTGGCACGGGTCCAGCATCAGGTAACACAGGCGCAGCATCAGCTGGAACGGGACCAGCATCAGCTGGCACAGGACCAGCATCAGCTGGCGGACGCCGTGCGCCAGCTGGCACGGGTGGGGCCGGCCCAAGCCGCACAGCGCGCTTCCGACTCCCACGAGCTTCTGGTCAACTCGGGGATCGCCCTGGCGATCGTCGCCGTGCTCGCCCTTCTCGCCGGCTGGTTCGTTGCCGGCAGGATGCTGCGACCGATTCGCACCATCACCCGCACGGCCCGAAGGATCTCCTCCACGAGCCTGCACGAGCGCCTGGCGCTCGACGGCCCGCAGGACGAGCTCAAGGAACTCGGGGACACCCTCGACGACCTGTTCGCGCGGCTCGACGCAGCGTTCGAAGCGCAGCGCCAGTTCGTCGCCAACGCCTCGCACGAGCTGCGCGCGCCGCTCACACGCCAGCGAGCGCTGATCCAGGTCGCGCTCGCCGACCCGGACTCGAACTTCGGCTCGCTGCACGAAGCGCACGAGCGTGTGCTCGCCTCCGAGCAGCACCTCGAGCAGATGCTCGACGGGCTGCTCACGCTCACGCGCGGCCAGGCGGGACTCGAGCGCCGCGAGCACCTCGACCTCGCGGCGCTCGCCTCCAAGGCGCTGCTCGCGCGCGAGTCAGACGCCGCGGGCCGCGAGCTCGATGTCAGCGCGACACTCGCCCCGGCGCCGACGACCGGCGACCCGCGGCTCATGGAGCGCCTGATCGCCAACCTCCTCGACAACGCCATCAGCCACAACATCCCCCACGGACACGTCGAGATCACGACCGGCATCCGTCACCAGCGCGCATTCCTGGCGGTCGCGAACAGCGGTCCGACGATCCCTCGCGAGGAGGTGCCGCGCCTGCTGCAACCGTTCCAGCGCCTGCACGGGACTCGCACCGCCCATGGCAGCGGGAACGGGCTCGGCCTCGCGATCGCCGCGGCGATCGCCGCGGCCCACCGCGCCACGCTGACCGTTCAACCGCTCCCCGGGGGCGGGCTGACTGTCGAAGTCACGATTCCTTGCGCATCCCTCGAGCTCGAGCCGATCGACGCGACCACACGGCGGCCGTACTCCAACGGTGTGCGCAAGGCGATCTTTCGCGACCCCGACGGCAACGAGCTCGGGCTCTGCGGCGTGCCGCCCGACACGGGTTCTTAGCGACTCGCGCTAGGCCTTGGCTGAGGCGAAGCCAACATCGAGCTCGGCTGCCGGGTGGTAGCGGCCGGGGAGGGGCATGGCGTCGCATCCGCCGTCTGCCGAGCGCTCCTGGGGAGGGGGTTCCAGCCCCGTTTGCGCCTGCCCCGCGTCGCTGTAGGCTGCAAGCCGGCGACTACTGGGCGACATGGCGGGCAGATCTCGACAGCACATAGCGCTCGGACAGGCCGTCAGACAGCTCAGGCGCGCCCGTGGCATCTCCCAGGAGGCCTTCGCCGCGAGCTGCGGCCTTCATCGCACATACATCGGCGGCATCGAGCGCGGCGAGCGCAACGTCAGCTTCGCCAACTTGCTGCGCATCGCCGACGCGCTCGACGTGCGTGCGTCGGAGCTGCTGCACCTGTACGAAAGGTGTCTGACGGAGCTCCCGCTCCCGGCCCCAAGCCGGTCGCGACCCCCGCGGGCGTGAGGGCCCGCGTTCGGCCGATGCCGCGGCCCGCACGTTCGCAGCAGTCGAGTCGGCCGCCGGCGCGGCGGCACGCGATCGCGCGGGACGCGTGTCCGCTCACGTCGTCGCCGTGCTCGGCAGCCAGCTGAAGCGCCACGCGGCGAACGCTCCGGCGGCGAAGCCCCAGGCGGCGAGCACCAGCAGGTCGCTGCCCGAGATCGCGCTCGCGAACGACGTGTGGATCGACGCGCGTTGCAGGCCGGCCGCCAGGTGCTCGACGGGAAACAGCGAGCCGACCGAGCGCAGCGTGCCGCTGAGGTTGGCGGTCGGCACGAACACGCCCGAGATGAACCACAACGGCAGCGTCGTCACCTGCACGATCGGCTGGGCGGCGTCCGGGGATCCGATCAAACCTGACACCGCGTACCCGACGCACGCGAACGCGAGCGCTCCGACGACCGTCGTGCACGCGATCGCCGCGAGCGCCGCGGGCGCCATCGCCACGCCATACAGGAGCTTGCCGATGACCAGCAGCAGCGTCGCCATGACCACGACGATCACCAGCGTCGAGAGCGCCTGGCCGGCGATCAGCAGCGCCGGCGGGGCGGGCGTCGCGCGGCGACGCTTCAACACTCCGCTCTCGCGCAGGGTCGCGATCGAGACCACCAGGTTGCCGTACGCGGCGACGACGATCGACATCGCGAGTATCCCCGGCACGTAGAACTGCGAGAGCTTCACGCGCGTGCCGTCAATCGTCGTGTTGCCGTGGCCGAACACGCCCGTGAAGATCACCAGCAGCACGATCGGGAAGAAGAACGTGAAGAAGCGGGCACGGGGGTTGCGCAGGCTCGCACGCACGTCGTAGCGCACCTGGTGGGCGAGCAGCGCGATCGGCCCCCGCGAGGCGGCGGACGGCCGGGCGAGCGACGCGCGTTCGTTCGGGACCGTTTCCGCCCGCGCCGCGACCGGCGCGTCGGGGTGCTGTGCGTGCGCGACCGCGGGCTGGCCCGTGGCGCGTTCCTTGCGCTCGCGCCACAGGCGGGTCAGATATTTCACTAGCCAGACCATCGTCGGCTCCTTGTCAGTCGAGTGGCGTCGTGGGGATGTCCCACGCGAATCACATAGTCCGAGAACAGGAACATCGCTAGCTGCGCGCCCGGCGGCGACGCCACGCGCGAACCAGGACTTTCAAGAGCAGAAACATCGCTAACTCCTCCTCCGGTCGTTGGCCGTCAGCTTGAGGTACACGTCTTCGAGCGTCGGTCGGCGGACCTCGAGGTCCTCGAGTTCCACTCCGCGCGCGAGCGCCCATCCGGACAGCGCGTGCAGATCGGCGGCGACGCTCGAGCTCGGCAGGACGATCCGGCCGTCCAGCTCCCGCTCGGTGCGTTCGCAGAACGCCGCCGGCAGCTCCTCGACGGCCGTGCCGGCGGGCAGCGCGAACGTGATCTGCGCGCCCGAGAGCTGGCGGTCGCCGAGCGTCTGGGGCGTGCCCTGGGCGACGATCTCGCCCGCGGAGATCACCGCGATTCGGTCGGCCAGGCGTTCGGCCTCCTCCATGTAGTGGGTCGTAAGGAAGACCGTCTTGCCGAGCTCGCGCAGGCCGGCGATCAGCTCCCACGCGGCCCGGCGGGCCGACGGGTCAAAGCCGGTGGTCGGCTCGTCGAGGAAGATCAGCTCGGGGTCGCCGATCAACGCGAGCGCGACATCCAGGCGCCGGCGCTGGCCACCCGAGAGCGCGCTCGCGCGCTCTTCGACCTGCTCGCTCAAGCCCACGTGCGCGAGTGTTTCCTCGACGGGGCGCGGCGCGCGGTAGTAGCCGGCGAACAGCTCCAGGCACTCGCGCACCGTCAGGCCCGGCTCCGCCTCCGACTCCTGCAGGACGGCCCCGATGCGCTCGCGCCACGACGACGGCGCGTGCCACGGGTCGGCGCCGAGCACCCGCACTTGGCCGTCGCTCGCGCGGCGGAAGCCCTCGAGGATCTCCACGGTCGTCGTCTTGCCCGCGCCGTTCGGGCCGAGGAACGCGAAGATCTCGCCGCGGCGCACCTCGAGGTCGATTCCGCGCACTGCCTCGTGCTCGCCGTAGCGCTTGCGCAGCCCGTGGACGGAGATGACCGGATCGCCGTCGGGGCTGGCCGAGGAGCCCACGCGGGTCTCGGTGGCGTGCGCGCCGCCGGCTGTGAGGGTGTCCGGGTGGGGTCCAGACGCGGCGCGGCGCTGGGCGATCGCGGCGTCGAGTGAGTTTGTGATCATGTCGTTCACGCTACGTGCTCGCGCGCCGGTTGTCATCCGCCCGTGCGCCGAACTTGACGCTCCACCCCTGGGTGGAGGATCGCTCGCGCGCGCTCCACCCGCCAGCCGATGACACACATGCGCCGGCGGGCCTATCGTTTGCACAGTCACATGCTTGCGCTCTGGAAATGGTTCACCCAAAGCCGATCGCGCGGAGCGGGGCTCGGTTTCAACGACGGGCATGCGCCGGTCGAGCTGATCGTGCTGCGCTGCTTCGGCCTCGTGTGGCTGGGGGTGGTGGTGCTGGGGACGGCGGCGACCAAGCCCCATCCCGCGCTGCACGGTCGCGGCCTTGCGATCCTGGCCGCGACGATTGCGCTCGTCGCCGCCGCGCTCAGCACATGGCCGCCGAATGCGCGCGTGTCGGCGCGCGGGCGCGTCGCCGCGCTCGTGTGCGTCACGCTCGCAGCGGCGGTGCTCGTAACGCTGCAGCCGCATGGGTTGTGGCAGGCCGGGCCGGTGTTCGTCGGGATCATCGCCGCGATGCGGCTGCCCCGCCTCACGGGGGTCCTCACGCTCGCCTTCTCGCTCGCCGTGCTCATGTCGTTGGCGACGATCGAGGGCCACGCGGGCGAGGCGCTGTCGGTGCTGTTCACCGCCGTTCCGTGGTTTCTGGTGATGCGACTGATGCGCGAGATCGCCGATCAGCACGAAGCGCTCAACGCCTCGCGCGCGGCCGAGGCGCGCAACGCGGTGGCCGCCGAGCGCGGCCGGCTCGCGCGCGAGATGCACGACGTGCTCGCGCACTCGCTCTCGGCGCTCGCTCTGCAGCTGGAGAGCACGCGCCTGCTCGCGCGCGATCGCGGCGTCGGCCGCGAGCTCACGCGCGCGCTCGACCAGGCTCACCACATCGCCGCCAGCGGGCTGCAGGACGCGCGCCGCGCGATCGCGACCGCGCGCGGCGAGGAGCTGCCCGGCCCGGATCGCATCGGCCTGCTCGCCGACGCGTTCGAGGAGCAGAGCGGGCTGCCGGTCGCGGTCGAGGTTGAGGGACAGCCGCGCGAGCTGCCTCCCGACGCCCGCCTCGCGGTGTACCGAACCGCGCAGGAGGCGCTCACGAACGTGCGCCGCCACGCCGCCGCCGAACGCATCGAGGTGAAGCTCGCGTACCTGCCGCAGAGCACCGTGCTCGTCGTCGAGGATCACGCGAGCGCCGGCACGCCCCCGCCGGCCGCGCTCGGGCTCACGGGCGACGGCTACGGGCTCACCGGGATGCGCGAGCGCGCCAAGCTGCTCGGCGGCGAGCTACACGCCGAGCCGACGGACGACGGCTTCCGCGTGGAGCTGCGCCTGCCCGCATGAGCGCTCCCGGATCACATCCCGGCGGCGCTCGCCCGCCGGTCCGCGTCCTGCTCGCCGACGATCAGCGGCTCGTGCGCGAGAGCCTCGGCACGCTGCTCGGCCTGCTCGGCGGCATCGAGCTCGTAGCCACCGCGTCCGACGGACGGGAGGCGATCGAGCTGTGCGAGGAGCACCGGCCCGAGGTCGTGCTCATGGACCTGCGGATGCCGCGTCTGGACGGGATCGAGGCGACGCGAAGCCTGCACGAGAGCCATCCCGGCGTGCGAGTCATCGCGCTCACCACCTACGCCGACGACGAGAGCGTGCTCGGGGCGCTGCGCGCGGGCGCGCGCGGCTATCTCACGAAGGACGCAAGCGGCGAGGACATCCGCACGGCGATCTTCACGGTCGCCGCCGGCGACGCCGCGCTCGACCCCGCCGTCCAGCACCACGTCGTCGCCGCGCTCGCCGGCGGCGGCGCGCCCGATCCCAAGCCGAGCACGCCATCGCAGCCGCAGCTGCCCGACGAGCTCACGCCGCGCGAGGCCGAGGTGCTCGGCTTGATAGCCGAAGGCTTGACCAACGCGGAGATCGCCGAGCGTCTCGTCGTCAGCCCGACGACGATCAAGTCGCACATCAACCACCTGTTCGCCAAGGCCGGTCTGCGCGACCGCGCGCAGGCGGTCAACTACGCGTATCGCACGGGCATCGCCACGCCGCCGCGGTGAGGCTCACCGCCCGCGAACTCCCGGCGCCGCGAGCCCACGCAGGCTAGACGCCGGCCCCGGCGCGGTAGTGCTCTCTCCAGATCAGCTTGTAGATCGGGATCCGTCGCGGCAGGTCGCGGACGCCGGGGATAAACGGGACGCAGATGAACGCCAGGCTCAGCAGGGCCATCACGAGCATCACGTCCAGGTCGCCGCTCGGGGAGCTCTTGAACGGTTCGACCTGGTACCAGAAGGTGTACAGCCACAGCCACACCTGGCCCGGATAGCTGCCGGTCTCGTTCATCATGCCCCACTGCGTGCCCAGCAGGTGCTGTGCTTCGGCGCGTTTTTCGAGCAGCCCGCCGTCGGCCATGAACAGCAACGGCTTGGTGTAGTCGGTCTGGAAGAACTGGTTGCTCGTCAGCAGGCTACCGTCCACGCCGCCGCTCTTGGCGAGCGCCAGCAGGCTTGTCATCAGCGTCGGGACCGGGCCGGCAGCGCTCGCGTTGACCTCCACAGCGCCGCTCGGCTCGACGCTCACACCCTTCGGTGGCGTCTTGTTTTCTTCGCTCGCCGTTTCATATTCTTCGAGCGGCTTCGCGTACGCTTCGCCCCAGGCCTTCTGCGTCCTTTCCGGCGCCGCCTGGTATTCGGCGAGCGCGGCTTTCAGCGTCGGGTCGTCTGGGATCGTCTTCAGCGGGTCGATCACGTAGTCGAGCGACGTGTCGATCGGGTGGCTCACCCCGAGCCAGCGCTGCGGGTGCAGGAACAGGAAGTGCTGAACGCTGCCCGAGTTGTGGTTGTACGGCGGTCCGTATTCGGCGGTCGCGCTCGTGCCGTCGAGCTCCTTGGCGGCGGTCGCGACGAAGTTCACCGGCAGCTCGCGTGACCACTGCGCGATCGTGCTCGGCCTCTGATCCGGCGAGGAGAACAGGATCGTCAGCACGATCGCGAGCAGCGCGATCACGCCCACCGCGATGCACGCCTCTTTGACCAGGTCATACGCCGCGTAGCCGCCCCGCCACGGACGTGTGTCGTCGTGCGAGCGCAGCACGCGGCCGAGGCGGCTCACGAGCCGACCCCTGTCGGCGTCGGCAGGTCGGGCGCGCCGTCCTCCTCGGCGAGCGCCGTCAGCGCCCGGCGGTCGGGCTCGAACGGCGGCACCACGCCGTGGCGGCGCACGAGCAGCACGTGCGCGACGACCAGACCGACGACCGCCAGCGGCAGCAACAGCACGTGATAGCTGTACATCTGCCCGAAATTCGTCAGGTTGAAGAACGCGCCCACGCCCACGCTGTTCATCGCGTCCTTCGCCTGCGTCGAGATCCATTGCGCGTCGAAGTTCTGCTGGGATACGTAGCCGGTCAGCGCGCACGGCACCGCGACCAGGAACGTGACCGCGCCGGTCATCCACACGCGCGCGCGCCCGCCTCGCCACGCCGCCATCCAGTACTTGCCCCACAGGTGCACGACCATCGCGAAGAAGAACAGCTCCACCGACCACAGGTGAACGCTGTTGAAGAAGTGGCCCACGCCCGTGTAGTGCCACCACGCCGGCCCCTTCAGCGCGAGGATCATGCCCGAAAGGATGATCACCGTCAGCGAGGCCAGGCTCGCGACCCCGAAGACGTAGATCCACGACGCGACGTACGTCGGCTGGCTGTCGGGCAGCAGCTTCTCCGGCGGCAGCGCCGCGACTCCCGCTTCGCGCACGCGCGCCGTCCACGACCTCTCGACAGACGACTTCTCGACGGATGCCTTCTCGACAGCGCTCACGTTGCACCTCCGCTCCGTCGCCTGGCCGCGCCGGGGAACGGCAGCGCGATCGCGAGCGCGAACACGACCAGCATGAGACCGATCACGACCACGTTCGCCACGGACAGGTCGATGAAATGCCAATGCACGACATGGGCCGGGTGGTCCAAATTGAAAACCGCGCCCATCACGGCTGCGCCCGTCGGTTGCAAGACACGCCTCCTGTGATCCCAGTCGGTGGGCCGGGCCACGGCCCGGCGTCGGATAGTCGGTACGCCATCTCGGGCAGCCTAGGAGCGCGCTCGCGGCGCGGGCATCCGTAGTTTCATGCGGGCTCGGACGTGGAACACCGCCGAGCCGCCGTTCGCGATCGCGAGGGCGTGCGAACGCCGGCGGCTGCGGGCGCGCGAGGACAGCGCCTCAGCGCTTGCGCAAGACGACGTTGGGCTGCGCGCTTCGGCTCAGCACCCGGACCGGGTCGCCGACCTTGACGCTCGCGCCGGGCGCGTACACGTGGTTGAGGTTCTGCGCGAAGAACACGCCGGTGTTGGACTCGTCGTGGGCGTTGACGCCCTTGCGGCTCATCAGCGCGCGCCGCACCGCCTTGCCGGTGACCGCCGTGCGCTGGTCGACGTCCGGAATCACGCACCTGTCGGAGGCCTTGACGACGAATGCCTCGAGCGAGCCGATCTGTAGCTCCTCCCAGAAATCCTCGTCGTAGGGCGCCAGGCGTTCGCCGTCGATGACAATGTTCGGGCGAAAGCGGTTCATCGGGGCCGGCTCGTCCATCTCGGTGTTCAGCGCCGCGAGCGAGCGCTCGGATGCGAGCAGCATCGCGCTGCCGTCCGCAAAGCCCAGCTGATTGGAGGCCGCCGGCTTGTGGTAGCGCTCGGCGACGTAGCGGGGGGCATCGTCGCGAACGCGCAGCAGGCGAAAGCGCGTGTTCTGCCGGTAGCGCGGCAGAAACGTGGTGAACCAGTCGTTCAGCTCCTCGCTCACCAGCTGACCGACGACCGGCTTTTCGTGCACCGTCGCCGCGACGAGATCCTCATCCCTGTGCTCGAGCTCGAGCGGGATCTCGACGCGCTCGATCCCCGGTGCCGTCAGAGTTATCGACGTCTCGCCGATCCGCGGCACGATCAGCGCGAGCTCGGGGACCCTCCGTTGGGACATGAAGTGACCGTCGTCGGCGACGAGCATGAAGTCCCTGTCGAGCTCGAGCCCGCGGGGTGTGACACGCGCCTCCTGCACGTCGATCGCGGCGCATGACTTCACGGGATAGATGGCAAGGCCCGTAACCGTTATCCCGTGCATCTCGGGCGCCATCTTACGTTCGAGCGCGGATTGCCGTTCTCGCCGGTCGAACAGCGCTCGACGGTAGGCGGATCGGTCGCTGCACCCGGCTCGGCGCGGCTGCACCCGGCTCGGCGCGCAACGGCCGTCGGCTCGCGCCGACGGCCGCCCGCCGTCCACTCGATCGGTTGGTGACTTCCCGCTGGGCGACCTCCTATCTGCCCGTGTCAGATTGCCCGACGGCTGACACTATGTTCGCTCCCGCGATGTTCGCTCCCGCCGAGGCCGCGTTGACCCCCGCGATGTTCGCCCCCGGGACCGGGGCGGCCGCCGGGGAGGGGTGGAAGCGCGGGCCGGGAACGTGGATGTGCTGGTGCTCCTCTTCGCTCACCGCGATCTCATGTGCGGAGGCGGCGAGCGCGAGTTCGAGGTCGCGCTGGATCGCCGGAAGCGCGTCCGGCTGGGCGCGGTGCATCTGATAGAGACGCGCGCCCCCAAGCAGCATGAACGCGAGGAACAGGTAGGGGAACAGGTTGACCGGCCATTCCGGGGCAGGGTAGAAGCTGCCCACGGTCGGCACCATCAGGCACGCGAACGCGAGCACCGCGATCACCACGTGCCGGCGGCGCAGCTCGCCGAGCTTGCGCATGTAGAAAGGCGCGGCGAGCGTGATCATGAAATACGCCGTCAGGAAGCCGAAGGCCGCCATCGTGCCGGCGTCGTCGAACAGCGTGAGCGCGCTCGTGCCGGTCGCGTGCAGCAGCATCGCGACGGTGAAGATCACGGCGCCGTAGGACGCGAGCGCGACGTGCGGCGTCATGTTCCTGTGATGCACCGCGTGGACCCGCCGCGGCAGGAAGCCGTGCCCGCCGAGCGGGAAGATGATGCGGGCGCCCGCATTCAGGCAGGACAGCGACAGCGAGAAGAAGCTCACCATCGCGCCGAGCGCGACCGGCACGTGGAAGAAGCTGACCTTGTACGCCGTCGCGATGTTCGTCAGCGGCGTCGCGAGCGCGCCGAGCGACACGCCCATGTGGTTGGTCGCGAACACCTCGACGTAGCTCATGAACACCATGAACGCGCCCGTGATCAGCAGGCTGACGATCACGGCGCGGGGCACGTTGCGCAGCGGGTTCCTGGCCTCGCTGCCGAGCGCCGTCGCGCTCTCGAAGCCGACGAGGCTGAAGATGCAGATCACGATCGCGAAGTCCATGCCCTTGATGCTCACGCCCTTCAGTTCCAGCGGCGCGCTGTCGACCGAGAATCCGTGCTTGAACAGCACGACCGCCGCCAGCGACAGGATGCACGTGACCGAGATCGCCTCGAGCGCGAGCGTCAACAGCGAAGAGACGCGAATGTCCTTCCACGCGATCGTCAGGCACACCGCGCCGCTGATCGTGAACAGCAGAAACGGGCTCACGCTGCCGTGTACGCCGATCCCGTTCAGGAACTGCTGCGCGAAGATCGCAAAGCCGCCGAGGCCGGCGGTCGCGATGCCCCAGTAGGACCAGATCAGCGCCCATCCGGAGAGCACGCCCGCGGCGGGACCGAGCCCCCGCGCCGTGTACGCATACATCGAGCCCGCAGTCGCCGAGCGGCGGGCGAACTGGTTCAGTCCGAGCACGACGAACAGCAGCATGATCGTGCCGAACAGGTACGCCGCCCACGTGCCCTGCCCGGAGTCGCCGAACGCGAGCGCGATGATCAGGACAGCGGTCATCGTCGGCGAGATCAGCGCGACCGACTGAGCGAGCAGGGTCGGAAAACCGAGCGCGTGTGGTCGCAGGCGCAGACCCCCGGAGCTTGTCGGCGGTCCACCTGTAGGCGCGGGCTGGGTCACGGCAGTGGTGCTGCTCATGGCGGGGGGACCCCCTTGTCGGCGATGGATAGGTGGCACCGGCGACGTTAAGCACGCGCTCGCAGGTCCACCACGTCCATCCGGCCGAGAATTAACTGCTTGCGCTTGACAGTTGGCCCAACGGATGAGCGCAGTGTGGCCAGCCGGCCAAAGCCGCCGCCGCGGGCTTGCTCCTCCGTCCAAGCGCAACAGCGGATCGTGCGGTATGTCACCAATTTTTGTTACAATCGGACTCCGCGCAGCTCGTGCCGCATGTCACCACTACGCCGGTCACGGATAGTGTCGCACGTCACACACTCGCACGTGCCCGCGACGAGCGCGTAGTGCGGTCTGTCACCAAATCGCGGTCCGGGCCGCTGCCGCGGGTCGTGCGATCTGTCACCAAATCGCGGTCCGGGCCGCTGCCGCGGGTCGTGCGGTCTGTCACCAATTTGGTCCCTTGGCGGCGATTGCCGAGGTCGTGCGATCCGTCACCAAATCCTGGCCAAGCGGGAGCGGCTTGAAGGGAGTAGCGTGTAGGCGCGTGCACGCCGCGGGGACGCTGAGTGCGGGGCTGCTGCTCTACCGGGCAGGGGTCGGGGGCGTGGAGGTGATGCTCGTGCACATGGGCGGCCCGTTCTGGCGACGCGGCAAGCTCGTGCACGCGTTCGCGATCGAAGCGGACCTCGACGTGAGCGAGATCGTCAGCAACACCTTCGCGCTGGAGTGGCCGAGGGGCTCCGGCAGGACGCAGGAGTTCCGGAGGTGGACAGAGCGGCGTGGTTCGACGTGCCCACCGCGCGCGAGAAGCTCGTCAACGGCCAAGCGCCCTTTTTGGAGGCGCTGACCGAGCGCCTGCGCGCGCGTGGGTCCGATTGAGCCTCTCGCCGCGCGCGCGGCCTATCCGAATCGGCTTGACCGCGGCTGCGTGCGCGGTGCGCGGTGCGCGCGTCGCGCTGGCGCGCGGCTGAAACGCCCACACGCTTGCGCACGCGATCGAGGTGAGGGCCACGGCGGCGATCCACGGAACGAGCGCGCGGCGCAGCAGCAGCCTACGCGTGCTGGGGCCGCGGTTGAACTGACGCGCGGTCTCGCTCGCCGCGACCCCGAAGCGCGCGAGCGCGCGCCCGGCGGCCGCGTCGGCGTCGGCGGTGTGTGGGCGCTCGGCCTCGGCGGCGTCGAGCAGATGCGCGCGGACCTCGAGCAGTATGCGCCGGCGTCTCCATCTCGGCGCGCGCAGCTCGCGCGCGAGCTCGCGCATGTACACATCGATCGGGCCGGCGGAGCGCATCAGCCGGCCTCGAGCGCCTCGGCGCCGAACACCGCATCCACCGCGCCCCTGAACGCGCGCCAGGTGCTGCGCCGGTCGATGACCGCGCGCCGGCCGGAGCTGGAGATGGCATAAACGCGCCGGCGCCTGCCGCCGACGACCTCCCAGCGGCTGCTCAGCAGGCCGGCGGACTCCATGCGATGCAGGGCGGGGTAGATCGTGCCCTCCGCGAGATCGAACTCGCCGCCGCTGCGGCGCCGCAGCTCCTCGGCGACGCGGTAGCCGTGCAGCGGACCGTCGCTGAGCACCGCGAGCAGCATGCCGTCCACGTGTCCCTGGAGCTCACCCGCAGCCATACTTAGATAGTCTATGCATAAGATGCCGAGGCGTCAAACGAGTCCCGGCGAGCGCACCGCACCGCCCGGCTCGGCTCGCCCGGCGCGGCAAGGCACGGCCTGGCGCGGCGCGGCAAGGCGCGGCAAGGCGCGACAAGGCACGACAAGGCGCGGCCCGGCCCGGCGCGTCCAGTCGCGTCCAGTCGCGGCAGGTGCGCTCGCAGCACTCGGCTCAGCCGGCTACATCTAGCCGCCCGGCGGATTGTGAGGCGCGCCGGCGACCGGGGTGTGCACGGAGGCCGACGGCGTCGAGGAGCCGCCTTGCAGCAGATACACGCCGACGGCGATCGCGGCGGCGAGGGCCACCGCGAGCACCCCGGCCAGCGCCACCCTGCGCCAATCGCGGGCGGCGCGGTAGATCGTCGGCGGCTGCTCCGCGGACGCCGCGCCGGCAATCGCCGGGCTGGTGCCCGGCGCGAGGAGGGGCGCGTCGTAGCTCAGGCCCGCGGCGACGAGCAGCGGGCGTTGGTGTGTGTCCAGCGCGAGCGCGTGCGCGACCGCCTCGCGCAGCCGGCGCAGCTCGCGCTGGCGGACGAGCGCGAACAGCAGCAGCAGCCCGACGATGCCCAGCCCCACGAAACCGAGCAGCGCCTCGATCTTGGCGGTCGTGCTGGCGGGCGCGCTGGCGCGAGGCGCAAGGTCGATGTTCGCGGGAGCGACCGCGGCCGTGCGCACGGCGTGCGTGGCGCGCGTGCTGATGACCGGAATCGTCTGCTGTGCCATCGCGAGCATCACGTGCGGCGAGACGTTGTTCGTGAGGGTGTTTTCGATCCAGTACACCGCGCCGTCTTCGCGCCACGCGATTGTCTTGACGTGTTCGCCGACATAGGACAGTTCATACGTACGTGAGCCGAGGTGCACGGTCTGGCCGGGGTGGCTGAGCACCGGAGGGTCGGTCCAGGTGGTCCCCTGGACGTCGTAGTACTGGCCGACTTCGCCGCGGCTGATGACGACGCAGTAGATCGGGTGGGTTCGGCCGTGGAGGTCATGGATGCGATACAGGCGCAGTTCGTCCGGTTCCGCGCCGGCGTAGCTGTCGCGGACTCGTGGGTACTCCAGCGGGAACGGCAGGTTGGGCGCCTGCGCGCGCGCTTCGGCGAGCTCTTCGCCGGTAGTGGGCGTGAGCGCGAAACCGAGACCGCTGGGGGCGGCGCTGTGGTGGGTGTGCGCGTGCGCGGCAGGGTGCGCGCTCAGGTTTACGCCGGAGATCGCCGCGGTGCCGTTCAGGAACGAGCCGACCGCTTCGTGGATTTGTTCGGGTGTGGCCGAGTCGAATTCCTTTTCGAGGGTCACGTTGAACTGGACCTGGCGCACGGGCTTGCCCGCGGATTCGATCAGCAGGTAGATCAGCTGCAGGACTTGTTCTTCGTTTTCGAGCGTGTTTTCCACGTACTTGCCGAAGATGTCCTCGAACTTTTCACGCTCTGAAACCAGCGAGGAGCCGTACTCGGCCTTCGTTTCCAGCAGGAAGCGCTGGTCGCGCGCATCGCGGATCAGCGAGGTGCTTTCGTGGCGGGCAGCGACGAATTCGAGCGCTTCTTCGCCACACAGTTTCTGGTAACCGGGCTTGAGGTGGACTTCGAAGTACTGTTCGCCCCCGGGTTCGTTGGTGTGTTCGTAGTGCTTGTCGACCGTCAGGTACACGCAGCCCATCGCGTTGACCGCCTTCGCGAACTGGCTGAAGTTCGTCACGAACACGTGATTGACTTCCAGGCCGAGCACCTGCTTGATCGTTTCGACCATCAGCTTTACGCCGCCCGCGGTGCCGCCGCCGTTTTCCCAACCGAACTGGTAGGCGGCGTTGATGCGGTTTTCTTCGATTTCGCCGTCCGGCTTGTCGATTGGGACTTTCAGCTCACGCGGGATCGACAGCATCGAGATCGTCGGCTGGCCGGGGTCGATGCGTACCAGCAGCATCTCATTCGAGTGCGGCAATACCGGCGAGGTGGTGGTGCGGCGGCGTTCGTCGTTGCCGACGAGCAGCAGCGTCTCGGGCGCCCCCTGATAGGTCGGCGCGAGCACGTGGGGCGCCACCTTCACCGGCGGGTGCTGTTTGAGCGCTTCGACGAGTCTGCTGACCTCGTTGCGCGCGATCGCATACGTCGCACCGCCAGAGATCAGGACGACGCCGACAGCCGCCGCCAGGAAGCGCCACACCAGCCACCAACGCCGTTGCGGCGGCTCAGGCGGCATACCCGATGGCGACACGCCGCCTGGCGGTGGGATCGATCCCGGAGGCAGGCCGCCCGCGGGCGGGGGCGGCACGGGAGGTGTCGTGGCTGTGCTCACTTGACAGGGCGCAGAACGTGTAGGCGGGCGAAGGACGTCGCGATCGGACGCAAATCGCGTGCATCGGCCCGGCCCGTCCGGGCGCGACACCCGAACAGCGTAGAACGCGCGCGTGACGGTGGCGTCGCCAAGCTGGGCGTGCCGGCGACCGCCGACGCCTTCGACGTGCGAGTTTCGTCCTGTGGGCCGGCGCTACCACGCGCGCAGGCGGCGAGGGGTGCTCGACAGGCTCGATCGAGCTGGCGCATAATCAAGCAAGGCTTGGGTAGTGGTGTCCAACCAATGAGGCCCGGCTCTTGAGCACGAACTTCTCCCATCGCGTCGCCGAACAGGAAGCGCCGTCAGAGGCGCTCGAGCGCCAGCAGGCGATCGTGCTCGGAGCGCTGCGCGCGGCCGGCGGCGCGCCGGTGAGCTACGCGGCGTTGCGCGACGCGGGCGTCGAGTTCCCGGCGAGCGTCGTCTCAGAGCTGGAGCTCGCGGGCGTCGACGTCGAGCGCTGTCACGAGCGCGTGTTGCGCGCACAGCGGATCGTGGGCGTGCGCTTGGTTGCGCCCGTCCGTCAGGGCCCGGCGACGCCCGACGCACGCGCGCGCAGCCGGGCGCGTGCGATCGGCGCGCGGCTCGCGCGTGTGCGCGCGTCCGCGGGCAGCCTCGCGGGGCTCGCGCAGCTCGCGCGTGTGCGTCCGCCCGCGCGCGACGCAGACGCCCACGAGCCGGCTGGCAGGCGCGCGCAAGCGCGGACGATGTTCCTCGTGGGCCCAGCGCTGGTGCTTGCACTGGCGATCGTCGCGCTCGCGGTCGGCGCGGGCGGCGGCGCTCGCTCGGGCGCGCCAGCCCGCCGGGGGAAGCCGACGCGGGCGCTCGGACTCGCCGGAGCCCACGGCGACGCGCCCGCGCGCGCCCGTCGCTCCGCATCGGCCGCACGCGCACCTGGCGGGACATCCGCGTCTGCGGCGCGCGCGTCGGGCGGGGCGTCCGCCTCGGCCGCGCCCGCACCCGCCGGGGCGTCCGCCTCGGCTGCGCCCGCACCCGCCGGGGCGTCCGCCTCGGCTGCGCCCGGGTCGGGCGGGGCGTCCGGCTCGGCTGCGCCCGGGTTGGGCGGGGCGTCCGGCTCGGCTGCGCCCGGGTCGGGCGGCGCGTTCGCCTCGGCTGCGCCCGGGTCGGGCGGGGCGTCCGGCTCGGCTGCGCCCGGATCGGGCGGCGCGTCCGGCTCGGCTGCGCCCACAACGGCCGGCAGCTCCGGCCGGGCGGCGCATGCGACGGGCGGCACATCGACGCCCGGGTCGAGCGCGGCGGGTGGTCGACCGGGCGCGGGCGGGCGGGAAGCAGTCGCAACGCAGCCGCCGCGCGCATCGGCCGCGATGTCCGCAGAACTGGAGGCTCACGGGCACGAACTGCTCGACGCGGGCGAATATCGCGAGGCGATCCCCGTCCTGCACAGCGCGCTGGCGGCGACGGGCGAGAGCCTCGGGGCGTGCGTGCAGCCGGCGAGCGAAACGTGCCTGACGTACGCGTACGCGCTGTACGACCTCGGGCGCGCCCTGCTGCTGAGCGGCAGCCCGGCGGCCGCGGTGGGGGTCCTGGAAGAGCGCCTGCGGATCGAAAACCAGCGCGCGGTGGTGGCGGCGGAGCTCGAATCGGCCCGCCGCCGGCTCGGCTAGCTGGAGTTTCCGCTGGGCTCGCGCTGGCGCGACGCACCCGGCTCCTCGCCGCGGCCCGACGGCGCGGCGTTCCGACGTCGCGGCGTTCCGACGTCGCCGCGCCCCGACGTCGCCGCGTTCGACGTCGCGGCGTTCCGATGTCGCGGCGTTGGATGCGAGCTCAGCGCCGCGCGGGCTCGGCTGACCGGCGCGCGCCGTGCGAGCTCGTGACGCGCGCCGTGCGTTGTGCGCGAGCGAGCAGCTCGGTGAGCGCGCGGTCGATGTCCTCGGCGAGCACGTTGGCGTCGGGCAGCGCCTCGCGGTCGGCGTACACGCCGAAGCAGGCGCGCTCGCCGACGGTTGTCATGCCGACCGACACGGCGTGCTTGTCGGCGAGCGGGACGACCGGATAGGTGGCGTGCAACGGGCACCCGAGCATGTACATCGGAGCCGTCGGGCCGGGGATGTTGGAGACGACCAGGTTGAAAGTCCGCGGGCTGGCGATGATCCGCGAGATCGCGTGCTGGACGACGCCGGGCGTGGCCCCGGCGGCCTTGAGCGCGAGGTCGGCGCCCTCGGGCTCGCGGTCGCGCTTGCGCGCGCTCATGGTCGCGTGCACGCGGTACAGGCGGTCGAGCGCGTCGGGCTGGTCGCAGGGGAGCGCGGCGAACACGAAGGAGATGTGGTTGCCGAGCACGTCCGAAGGGCTGCGCACGTTGACGGGGACCATCGCCTTGAGCGCCGTCGAGCGCTCGCCGCGGCGGAGCAGGTACGAGCGCATGCCGCCGGCGACGGCAGCGAGCACGACGTCGTTGAGGCTGGTGCCGTACGTGCCCTTGACGACCCGCAGGTCGGCGAGCGGGCGCTCGGTCCACGCGAGGCGGCGCAGCGGCGAGAGCGGCGCGTTGAGCACGCTGGCGGGCGCGGCGCGGAGCGAGTTGGTGACCGCGCGGGCAGTGCGCACGGCACCCGAGAGCGCCTCGCGCGCGGAGTCGGCGGGCGAGCGGGCGGCGCGCAGCGGCAGGCGCAGCAGCGCGAGCTGCTCGCCGAGCAGCTCCCACACGCCGCGCGCGAGCAGGCGCTCGGCGCTAGGCGCCGGCGCGGGCGCCCAACGATCGGGCTCGCACGCGTCCGGCTCGGGCGTGACGTCGAGCAGCATCGAGCCGAGCTCCACGGCGGCGAGGCCGTCGACCATGCAATGGTGGGTCTTGCCGACGATCGCGAAGCCGCGCTCCCGGGGCTGCTCGCAGATCCACATCTCCCACAGCGGGCGATCGCGGCGCAGCGGCACGGACATGACCTCGTCGACGAGCTCGTGCAGCGGCCCGGGCGCCCAGTAGACGTGACGGTCGACCGCGAACGCGGGGTCGTCGATCCACTCGGGCGCGCGCACGCCGAGCGGCACCGCGGCGAGCTTCTGGCGGTAGCGCGGCGCGCGCGCGATCCGCCGCTGTATGTGCTCGCGCAGCTGCGCGAAGCTCGGCGGCGGGCGCCCTTCGGGGGCGGAGAACACCGCGACCCAACCCGCGTGCATGTGCGCGGTGGGGCTCTCCACGGACAGGAACGACGCGTCCAGCGCGGACAGTCGCGCGTTGCTCATCGCACGAGCGCGAGACGCGTGTGGGCGGGGCGGGCACGCGTGCCCCGCCGGGCGCCGCGCCTGCGGGCGGGGACCGCCCGGGCGCTTGCGCGGGCGCGCGGCAGCTCGCGCCTGCCCCAATCGGCGGCGAGGGCGAATTCGACCAGCCGGTCGAAGTAGCTGCGCAGCGGCGTCATCGCGATGCCGGACCCGCGCAGCGCGACGCGGGTGCGGCGGTCGTCATAGCGGACTTTCGCGGCGAAGTACGGGAAGAACGTCTCGCTGCGCCGCAGCGTGCGCCGGTAGCGCTCGTCGCGCGCGAGGCGCATGAGCAGCGGGTGCACCACGTGGCGGTACGCGGCCGGCTCGATCAGGCGCGGGGCGGGGCGCCTGAAGAACGCGCTTGCGAGCTCGACGAGCTCGCCGAGGCTGCTGACGTGCGCGCCGGCGGTCAGGTGGAAGGTCGAGCCCTGCGCCTCGCGGGCCTGGCTGAGGGCGAAGATCGCGTCGGCGACGTAGTCGATCGGCACGACGTCGACGGGCGCGTCGCGACGCCCGGGCAGGGCGGGGTACGCGCCGTGGGCGAACGCGCGCAAGGGCCAGTAGAGGACGTTGAACGACGCCGTCCAGCCGCTCGCGCGCTCGCCAACGACGATGCTCGGGCGCATGATCGTCACCGGCAGGCGCTCGCGCGAGCGCGCCACCAGGCTCTCGGCTTCGAACTTGGACTGCTCGTAGGGGTTGCGGAAGCGCTGGCCCACGTCGAGGTCGTCCTCGCTGAAGCAGCCCTCGTGCTCGCCTGCGACGTACGCGGTCGATACGTGCGAGAAGCGCCGCAAGCCGCCGCGCGCCTGACACCGCTCGGCGAGCTCGAGCACGCAGCGCGTGCCCTCGACGTTGATCGCGCGCGATGCCTCGAGGCCGACGTCGAAGGACACCGACGCGGCGCTGTGCACGACCTCGTTGACCTGTTCGGCAAGCGCGCTGCGCTTGGCGCGCAGCCCGAGCGCGGGACGCGTGAGGTCTGCGAGCACGGGCGTCACGCGCGGCGTATACGGGTGACCGAAGCCGAACAGGTACAGCAGCGTGCGCTGGACGCGGGCGGCGGCCGCGCGCTCGTTGGGCCCGCGCACGAGCACGAACACGCGACGATCCGTGCGCTCGAGGTAGCGCGCAAGCAACTCCATGCCGACGAACCCCGTGGCGCCCGTCAAGAGCACGCCGTCCGCCCTGGCTTCCTGCTTTACCAACCGACAGCTCCTCCGCTGATCGCGCGAGGCGTCAGCAGCTTGGTGTTTGGTGCAGCTTGCCCATTGTGCGGGCCCGCCAAACGCACTTAACGAAAATAATAAAAATAAAATGACGCAAATAGCGCCGCGGACGCGCGCCTGCCCGTGGGTCGAGCCACACGCCAACCCGCATACAGCGGAAAAAACGCGCCGCGCCCGGGGCGCGCGCGGATCTCGCGCCGGCCCATGTTCCGGCGGTCGGGCCTGGACGTTTGTTCGATCTTCGCGCGCCGTCCTCATCGCCGCCCGGCCGGCTGTCGAGGTCCTCGGTGATGCCCGGACGCAGGCCTCGTGCGGCCTGCAACCGAACGCGCACATGCAGGTGCGCGAGAGGATGGGCGTGCGCGGCAGCGAAAGGATCGACATGCGCAGCAAATCTGAGGACAACGACAGGACATTGCAGACCCCGCCGTTTGCGCTCGACAGGCGCGACCTCGACGCACGCACGAGCGTGGTCGCGGTCACGGGCGAGCTCGACCTGACGACCGCTCCGCAGCTGAAGTGGACGCTCGTCGACGCGCTCGAGGAGGGCCACCGCTGGCTGGTGGTCGACCTCTCGGAGACGACCTTCATGGACTCGACGGCGCTCGGCGTGCTCGTGGGCGTCAACCGCACGCTCGACGAGGGCGGCCGGCTGACGATCGTATGCGCGCGCGCGAGCCTGCTGAAGATCTTCGAGCTGTCGGGCATGGACGGCGCGTTTGCGATGTGCGCGACGCTCGAGGAGGCGCTCGCGGGCTCCGGCGAGCGCGCTGCCGAAGCGAGCTGAGCGGGCGGCCGGCTCGATGGCGAGCGACGGCGAGGCACGGATCGGGCTGGGCCGGCCGGCCAGGCGCCTGACGCTGGCGTGCCTGGCGTGTTGCGGGCTGGGGCTCGGGTTCATCCCCGCCGCGACCGCCAAGCGCGAGCGCGAAGCGGCGTCGAGCACGACGACCGCGGCCGGACAGTCCACTCAGGCGGCTTCCGGATCGACCGCCGGCCATGGCGCGAGCGGCGCTCAGGGAACGGCCGGCGATCAGGGCTCGAGCGCTGGCCAGGCGGCGAGCGGCGCTCAGGAATCGAAGGCGGCGAGCGGCAGGCAGGGCTCGAGCGCCAGTCAAGGCGGCGGCTCGAGCGCGAGCAAGGGCAGCGGCGCGAGCGGCGCCAGGAACACCGGCGGCAACGGCGCGGGCGGGCACGCCCATCAGGCGCCGGCGGCCAAACGACCGGCCTCGGAAGCCCGTTCGAACAGCGCGACGGGCGCCGCGAAGCACGCCGAACAGCAGGCCTCGCCGGGCGACGCGACCGTCGGAGCGCAGGCGCAGGCACGCGACTCGGGGCACGGGCAGGGCGGGCACAAACCGGGGAAAGGCCACCACAAGGAAAGCGCCGGCGAAAGCTCGCGCGCGAAGGAATCGGGCAGGCGGGGCAAAGGCAAATCGGAAGAAAAAAGCGAAGGGAAATCCGAAGGATCGAAGCCCGAAGAATCGGCTGGCAGCGCACCCGGCGGCTCCACGCAGGCGCCGACCGCGACCACCACTGCGCCGGCGCTCACGTCGGCGCCGCTCGCGAGCGTCTCCTCGACGCCCGCGCACGCGGCCTTGGGGCTGTCAAAGCCGCTGCACGTCGCCCATCCACGCGCCGCGCGCCGGGGGGCCACGGGCCGGGCGCCCGCGCGGGCGGCGGTGCGCCCCTTCGCCGGCGCTCTCGGCTTCGCGGCCCCGGGGGCGCTCGCGGCGGGCTCGCCCGCGGCGGCCCCCGCGCGCGGCACGCACGCCTCCGATCCACACCGGCCGAGCCCCGTCGGCCCCGCTTCGCGGCTGGTCACGACCATCACCAAGATCGTCGACGTCGTGCCCACGGCCGTGCGCGAGCTGATCGCCGCCCTGCTCGCGCTCGCGCTTGGGCTCGCGGCGCGTTCGCTTTACTCCGCGCTGCGCGCGCGGCGCCTGGAGCGCCAGCGGCGCGAGCTGCTCGACGACGTCGGCCTGCTGCAGGCGGCGCTGCTGCCCGAGCCGCCCGCCCGGCTCGGGCCCGTCGGCACCTCGGTCGCGTACCGGCCCGCCGCGGGTCCGGGGGCCGGCGGCGACTTCTACGACGTGTTCGCGCTGCAGGACGGGCAGCTGGCGGTGATCGTCGGCGACGTCTCGGGCCACGGACGCCAGGCGCTCCCGCACACCGCGCTCGTGCGCTTTACGCTGCGCGCGTACCTGGAGGCCGGGCTCTCGCCACGCGAGGCCCTGCAGACGGCGGGTGCGGTGCTCGAGCGCCAGCTCGGCGGCGTGTTCGCGACGGTCGTCGCGGCTACCTACCAGCCGCGCGAGCGGGTCCTCACCTACTCCTGCGCCGGGCACCCGCCGCCGCTCGTGCTCGGCCCCCAGCCGGATGCACGATCGCTTTCGCCGGTCACGATCTGCGCCTCCCCGCCGATTGGAGCGGGTATGCGGACCGGAACCCGCCAGACGGTCGTCTCGCTTCCCGGGCGTGCGCACGTGTGCTTCTACACCGACGGCGTCACCGAGGCGCGCGTCGGCGCGGAGCTGTTCGGGGCGCAGCGGCTCACGGACACGCTCGCCGAGCTCGGGCCCGATCCGAGCGCAGCGCAGCTGCTCGAGCGTGTGGCGGAGCTCGCGGACGCGCGCCCCGACGACATGGCCGCGTGCGTGCTGAGCGTCGCCGGCGAGGACGCGCAGCCGCGCGTGCTCGTCGAGGAGCTCGAGATCGACCGCGCGCAGGCGACGAGCGCCCGCACCGAGAGCTTCCTGCGCGCCTGCGGCGTGCGGCACGAGGAGATCGCGGCGGCGATCGGCTCGGCCCGCGGCGCGGCCGGCCGCGCCGGCACCGTCGTGCTCGAGGTCAGCGCCGCGGACGGGCCGCCGGAGGTGGCGCTCAGGCGCGACCAGGTCGCCTACCTGCACGCTCGCCGCGTCGAGGCGGGGGCCCTGCGATGAGCGCCGCGCCCGCGCTCGCTGCGGACGCGGCGATGGCGCTCGGCATCGCCTCGACCGCGATGCCCTTCGCGCGCACACCCGAGGACGAGGTCGAGCGCTGGCTGCGAGTGCTGCGCCTGCACGGCGCCGTAGGAATCGCGCTGCAGGGGCTTGGCGTCAGCGAGGAGCCGGTCGCCGAAGGTGAGAGCGTGCCGAGCCCGCGCCCGGCACGTGGCGAACGAGCCCGCGACGCGGTCGCGCTCGTGACCGAGAACGCCGTGCGCATCGCCGGCGAACGCCACGCGCCGGCCCTGGCCACGACCGACGTGCTGATGGCCGTCATGCACGTGTACGGCGAGGACTTCGATCGCGTGCTGCACGTCCACGGCGCCGACCGCCAGGAGCTGCTCGAGCGGCTCGAGCTGGTCGAGCCCACGCCGTAGCCGCCTTCAGGCGGCGTGCGCCTTCGCGCGTTCGAGCAACAGCGTGAACAGATGTTCCTCGAGCTGCGCCGGAAGCGGCGCGGCGATGCTGCTGGCCTGCAGCGAGACCTGTGCGGGACCGTCGACGAAGCCGAGCACGTCCAGGTAGAAGGGAATCGGGACCCTGCGCACGGTGACCGTCGTCTTCACCCGCAGGCCGTAGCCTCCGGCGGTGCCCGGTGCGGGCGGTGTTCCGTAGCGGACGCTCACCGCGCCCACCTTCGCGCCGGCCAGTCGCTGGCCTTTGAACAGCAGCTCGAGCACGTGCGACAGGCACCCGCGGATGTGGCTGCTGTGCAGCGCCTGCAGCGACCGAGCGGCCGCGGCGGCCGTGCGCTCGACCGTCACGGAGGAGCTCACGCCGGCGTTCAGCAGGCCGACCTTGCGTTCGTAGGTCGGCGAGCCCGCTTCCGCGACCGGCGAGCCCGAGTCCAAGCCGCCGGCGCACCTGTGGAATTCGCGTTCCAGGTTCCTTTCCGAGGCGCTTTCGCGCTTTGGCGCGCGTGCGCGTGAGCGAGCGAAGCCGGGGACGTCGGCCGCGCGCAGGTTGACCGCGGCCGCGAACGCCCGCGCCCGGGCGCTCGCCGCGGAGCTCCCGCGGGCGTGGGCGCGGCTCGTGCCCGCGACGCCCGCGGCGCTCGTGCCCGCGATGCGGGCGGCGCTCGTGCCCGAGTGTGTCTGTCCGCTCGAGGCCGCGTGCCCGCCTGCACACGCGGCGAGCACTGCGCCGCTCGTCAGGAGCGCGGGGATGGCCACGCGGCGCAGCACCGCATGCCATTGTGTCAGAGGCGCTCAGCTGCGCAGCCGGCGCCGCTGGGGGTGGAGCGTCTCGCCGCGCGCGAGCATCGCGACGTACTGCTCGATCCGCCGCGCACGCGTCTCGGCGCGCTTGGCCGTCCCCAGCCGATACAGGATCGCGTAGCGATTCTGTGCGCTCAGCAGCTCGAAGTTGGCTCGCGCAGCGCGGCTGTTCGCGAGCGCGCCCGCCAGGTCCGCGGGCAGCTCGATGCTCGCCGCCCCGGCGTACGCGGCCTGCCAGCGCCCGTCGGCCTTTGCCCGCTCGACCGCCGCGATTCCCCCCGGGCGCATGCGCCCTTCCTCGAGCAGCCGCGCTACGTGGGCGACGTTGCGCTGCGACCACGCGCTGCGCTGCGTGCGCGGCGTGAAGCGCTGGCGGAAGCTGTGCGCGTCGCGGCCGCGCACCTGCCCGTCGATCCAGCCGTGGCACAGCGCCTCATCGAGCGCCTGCTCGTAGGTCAGGCGCGTCGGCTCCGTTGCGCCCTTCTTGGCGAGCACCAGCCAGACGCCCGCGGCGTCGGCGTGATGCGTGCCCAGCCAAGCGCGCCAGGCCTCGGCTTCGAGCACGATCAGCTCGGGCAGCTCCACGGCCATCGCCGGCGGCGTCTATTCCAGCTCGATCGCGCGCATCGTGTGCTCGTCCGGCAGCTTCTCGAGGATCGCGCGCAGGATCATCCGCTCGGGCTCCTGCTCGCGCTGCAAGTCCTTGAGCAGCAGCCGCACCGCGCTGTGGGTGACCTTCATCTGCCGGGGCGCGAGCGTCACGGTCGTGACGCCCAGCTCGTCGGCCGGCTGCTCGAGCCCGTCGATCACCTCACGCGCCAGGCGGCGGATCTCCGGCTCATGCGCCTCATCGGAGATCAGCAGTCGCAGCGCCTGCGCCGTGATCAAGACCTCGCGCTGCTCGAGGAACAGGTGGAAGGGCGGTACGGGCTCGCTGGCTGCGTCGCTCATCGCGCCGTCAGCCTATCGTCGGCGCGCGTCGGCAGCTCGCTTACTCCACGCGCGCGCCGTCCACCTGCGCGCCGGCGCTCTCCACCTGCACGCCCGCGACCTCCCCCGCCAAGCCCGCGCTCGTCAGCACAGGCGTTTCGCGCGCCTGCGCGCGCTCGCGCTGCGCGCGCGCGAGCCGTCCCCCGGTGGCGCTCAGGAGCATGCCGGCGATCGCCGTGATAACGGCGAGAAACGGCGGGAAGCTGCCGAGCGAGACTTTCGCGTGGGTGCCGACGAGCGCGTGCACGATCAGCAGCGCCGCGCCGTAGATCGCGCCCGCGATCAGACCGCGGTCGGCGCCGCCCCAGCCGTCCTGGTGCTCGAAGCCGGCGAGCACGCTGGCGATCGCGACCACCGCCGCATAGCCCCAGTAGGCGCCGACCGACACGCCGATCAGCACGCCCGCGATCGCGCCGGCGATCGCCGGGATGAAGCCGCCCAACAGGATCTGCTCTGGGCGCGGACGGTCGCGCAACAAGGTCGGTTGATACATCCGGCTCCTCCCCGAGAGTGCTGTCAAACCCTAGCGCTTTCGAGCGCTGGCGTCACCCGGCCGGATGTCGCGCGAGCCGGCGCGAGCGCCCGGCGCGTCGCGAGCCGGCGCGAGCGCCCGGCGCGTCATAACCTTGGCTGCACGTGGCGAGCACACCCGCGCCCTTCCGCCTGTCGGTCCTCGACCAGTCGCCTGTCTCGCAGGGGTCTTCGCCGGCGCACGCGCTCGCCAACACGCTCGACCTCGCGCAGCTCGCCGACCGGCTCGGCTATCACCGCTATTGGGTCGCCGAGCACCACGGCGGGCCGATGCTCGCGGGACCGAGCCCCGAGGCGCTGATCGGACCGATCGCCTCGACGACCGCGAGGATCCGGGTGGGCAGCGGCGGCGTCATGCTCCCGCACTACAGCCCGCTGAAGGTCGCCGAGACCTTCAGCGTGCTCGCCGGCCTGTTCCCGCATCGCATCGACCTCGGGCTCGGGCGCGCGGCGGGCACCGATCCGATGACCACCTTCGCGCTGCAGCGCGACCGTCGCCAGGCCGCCCCCGACGACTTCCCCCAGCAGCTCGCCGAGCTGCTGGGCTACCTGGACGACAGCCTGCCTGCAGACCACCCGTTCGCGCGGCTGGCGAGCACGCTGCCCGGACGCCCGCAGCGACCCGAGCCGTGGCTGCTCGGCTCCTCGCCCCAGAGCGCCGTGTGGGCCGCCGACCTCGGACTGCCGTACGCGTTCGCGGACTTCATCAACCCCGAGGGCGCGGACATCGCCGCGCTGTATCGCGAGCGCTTCGCCGAACGCGAACACAACGGCGCCGCGCCCGTCACCGCGGTCGGCGTGTGGGTGATCTGCGCCGACAGCGACGAGCAGGCGCAGCGCCTGGCGACCAGCGGGCGCATGGCCTTCACGCTCCTGCGCCGCGGGCAGCTGATCGCCGTGCCGCCGCCGCAGGAGGCGCAGCGGTTCCTCGCGGCCGACGCTCGCGCCGAGGGCTTGCCGCGCTCGCGCCGGCGCGCGATCGTCGGATCGCCCGACACCGTGCGCGCCGAGCTGCTCGACGTCGTCTCCAGCTACGGCGCCCAGGAGGCGATCGTCGTGTGCATCACCTACGAGCACGAGGCGCGCCGCCGCAGCTATGAGCTGCTCGCGAGCGCGTTCGCGCTGGAGGGCGCGAGCGAGGCGGCGCTCAGCGCATGAGCGCCGGCGCGGGTGTGCGCCGGGCGCGAGCGCGGGACGTGCCGGCGCTCGCTTCGATGCTCGCGCGTGCGTTCCTCGACGATCCGGTCGCCTGCTGGGCCTGGCGACCGGACGCGCTGCGAGCGGGCGCGCTCGAGCGCTTCCAGGCGATTCGCATGCGCCAGCTGATCGGCGGCGAGGAGATCTGGACGACGGACGATCTAAGCAGCGCCGCGCTGTGGGCCCCGCCCAAGCGCTGGCACATGTCGCTGCGCGAAACCGCGATGCTCGTGCCGTGCTTCCTGCGCCCGCGCCTGTTCGCGCGCATGCCGCTGGTGGCGCTCGGTTGGGAACGGCTCGAGCGTGCTCACCCGCGCACGCCCGCGCACTTCTACCTCGCCGTGCTCGGCACCGAGCCCGACGCCCAGGGGCGCGGCCTCGGCTCGGCGGTGTTGCGCCCGGTGCTCGAGCGCTGCGACGGCGACCAGGTGGGCGCCTATCTGGAGTCCTCGAAGGAGCGCAACGTCGACTTCTACGCCCGCCATGGCTTTCGCGTGCTCGATGAGATCCGGCTGCTGCGCGGTCCGAAGATGTGGCGGATGTGGCGCGATCCGCGCCCGTGACGCAGGGACGGTCCGCGCGCGCTCGAGCTGGTCGCGGGCTGATCCCGGGCTGCTCGCCGCGTTCGACCGCTCGTCGCTCAGGACGAACGTCGAGCTCGCCGAGCGCCGACCACACGCAGCTCCTGCTCGCCCACGCGCACCGTGTCGCCGTCGCGCAGCTGGCGCCCGCGGCGTGTCTCGCGCTCGCCGTTGACCCAGGTGCGCGCCTGCGCCAGCAGCGCCCTGGCGTCGCCGCCGCTGTCGATCACGCCCGCGAGCTTGAGCAGCTGTCCGAGCCTGATCGTCTGCCCGTGGATCGGTATTTCGCGTGACACCGCCGCGAATCTAGTACGCTCGCGCGAGCATGGGCGAGCGCACCGACTACAAGCCCGGGACGTTCTGCTGGAGCGAACTGAGCACGAGCGACCAGGAGGCGGCGAAGGCGTTCTACGCCGGCCTGTTCGGGTGGGACTCCGACGACCGGCCGCTCGGCGACGGCGCGTACTACTCGATGCAGACGCTCGCCGGCAAGCCCGTCGCCGCGATCGCCGCCCAGCCCCGGCAGCAGCGCGAGGCGGGCGTGCCGCCGCTGTGGAGCTCCTACGTCTCGGTCGAGAGCGCTGACGCGACCGCCGAGCGCGCGAAGGCGCTCGGCGCGAACGTGCACGCGCCCCCGTTCGACGTCTTCACCGCCGGGCGCATGGCCGTGATCCAGGACCCGCAGGGCGCGTTTTTCATGTTGTGGCAGCCGGGCGATCACATCGGCGCCGCGCTTGTGAACGTCCCCGGCGCGCTCGTGTGGAACGAGCTGCAGTCCCCGGACCTCGACGCCTCGGCGTCGTTCTACGGCGAGCTGTTCGGCTGGGAGCTAGAGCCGATGGCGGACGCGCCGGAACGCTATCTGGTGATCAGCAACGACGGCGCAAGCAACGGCGGGATGCGCGAGCTGACGCCGCCGTCTGCGCCCAGCTGGTTGACGTATTTCGCGCTCGAGGACCTCGATCCGGCGCTCGCCAAGCTCGACGAGCAGGGCGCCTCCAAGCTGGCCGGCCCGATCGACATCCAGATGGGCAGGATCGCGGTCCTCGCCGACCCGCAGGGCGCGGTGTTCGCGCTGCACGCGGGCGAGCTCCAGCCCTAGCGCGATGATCCCGGGAACTCGCGCTAGCGGGCCGCGACCTCAGCCGCGACGAGCGCCCGCGTCGAAGCTCGTGTCGGTCGGTTGGCGGCCGTTGCGCCGCTCGGCCAGGTCGGCGCCCGTCGTGGTCGCCAGCAGCGCGGCGCCGCCACCGCCGAGCACGCGACGCACGAGTCCCGGCGCGAGCACGCGCAGCGCGGCGGCGAGCGCATACGGGCGCGGCACATAACGCTCGGCGCGCCCGCGCAGGCCGGCGTCGCAGATCGCCTCGGCCGCCCGCTCGGGGGTGGAGACGATCCAGCGCGTCCACGGCTTGGCGGTGAGCTCCGCTTGGGGAAAGCCCTCGGTGGAGATGAAGCCGGGCAGCACCAGCCCGACGTGCACGCCGTGCGCGCGCTCCTCCGCCCACAGCGCATCCGACCAGCCGGCGAGCGCGAACTTCGACGCGCTGTACGCGCCGGCGCCCGCGCGCGCGACCCTGCTTGCGGTGGAGGCGACGTTGACGATCGCGCTCGGTGCGCACACGCGCAGCAGCGGCAGCAGCGCCTCGGTCAGGCGCACCTGGGCGTCGAAGTTGATCGCCATCGTGCGACGCACGTTCTCGTAGCCGCCGCCAGGCGCTCCGGACGTGGTGTCGGCGAAGCGTGCGCGCCAAGCGCTGCCGGCATTGTTGACGAGCAGGTCGAGCCGGCCGTGGCGCTCGAGCACGTGATCGCGGATCCGCCGCGGCGCGTCCTCGTCGAGCAGGTCGACCGCGACGTAGCTCACCCGGTCCGCGCCGCCGAGCGCGAGCGCGAGCGCGCGCAGACGCTCCTCGCGACGGGCGACGAGCACGAGCGAGGCGCCAGCCTCGCGCGCGAGCCGGCGCGCGCTCGCCTCGCCGATCCCGCTCGATGCGCCGGTGATCAGCATCACGCGCGTATCGGCGGAAGGGTGGTTTGGCTGTGCCATGGTTGCTCGCCGCCGATCGAAGCTCAGGCGCCGGCGTGGCGCCCCTCGACGACTAGGCCTTAGCCTGTCAGATCGGCACCCACGATGAGCGCGCGTACATCCAGCGACGTCGAAGGTCCCGCCCCCCCGGGGGCGCGGACGGCGCGCAAGCGCGAGGCGCTGGAGCTGTTTCGGGGGTTGCCGCGTCGCTACGACACGCTGTCGGCTGCGCTCAGCTTCTGGCAGGATCCGCGCTGGCGGCGAGCGCTCGTGAGCGCCGCCGCGCCGGCCGCGGGCGAGCGCGTCCTGGACGTCGCGACCGGCACCGGCATGGTGGCCGCCGAGCTGCTCGCGCGCGCGGACTGCTCGGTGGTGGGCGTAGACCAGAGCGCGGAGATGCTCGCCGCGGCGCGCGCGCGCTTCCTCGGCGTCGATCGCTCGCGCGTGCAGTTGATCGAGGGGCAGGCCGAGGCGCTGCCGTTCGCGGATGAGAGCTTCGACGCGCTCACCTTCACCTACCTGCTGCGCTACGTCGATGATCCGCGCGCGACGATCCGCGAGCTCGCGCGCGTGGTGCGCCCAGGCGGACGTGTGGCCTCGCTCGAGTTCGGCGTGCCGCCGTGGCCGCCGGCGCGCGCGGCATGGGAGCTGTACACGGCGGTCGGGCTGCCGCTGCTCGGGCGGCTCGCCTCGCGCGAGTGGGCGCGGGTGGGGCGCTATCTGGGCCCGAGCATCCGCGGCTTCTACGAGCGCAACCCGCTGGAGCGGATCGTCGCGTACTGGCGGCAGGCGGGGCTGCGCGACGTGCGGGTGCGGCGGATGAGCCTCGGCGGGGGTGTGATCATGTGGGCGAGCAAGCGAGCCGATGGCGACGCTCACGCGTGACTCGCGCGCCGAGCGCGCGCGCGCCGGCGTGAGCGCGCACCCGGATGAGCGCGCGCGGCCGGCCTTCTACGCGCTGGGAGGCGGGCGCGCCGGCGATCTCGTGACGCTCCTGCACCCGCCCTACACAGCCTGGCACCTGAGCTACTTCGCGCTCGGCGCGGCGCTCGCGCCGCGCCTGTACGTCGACCGGCTGCTATGGGGCCTCGCGGCGTTCGCGCTCGCGGTGGGGGTCGCGGCGCACGCGTTCGACGAGCTGCACGGCCGGCCGCTTCGCACCGGCATAGGCGACCGCGCGCTGCTGGGCCTCGGTTCGGCGGGGTTGCTGGGCGCGGCGTCGATCGGCGTCGCGGGAGCGCTGAGCGTGAGCGCATGGCTCGCGCCGTTCGTGCTCGCCGGCGCGGCGTTCGTGCTCGCGTACAACCTCGAGTTGGCCGGCGGGCGCTTCCACGGCGACCTGTGGTTCGCGCTCGGATGGGGCGGCTTCCCGGCGCTGACCGGCTACTTCATCGAGGCCGAGAGGGTCACGCCCGCGTGTCTGCTGATCGTCGCCGGATGCGTTGCGCTGAGCGTCGCGCAGCGGCGCCTGAGCTCGCGGGCGCGCGAGCTTCGCCGGCGCACGCTCGAGGTCAGCGGGACGCTGAGGCGCCGCGACGGCAGCGTCGAGCAGCTGTCGGTCGGCGCGTTGCTCGGCCCGCTCGACGGCGCGCTCGCGGCGCTGTCGCTGGCGATCGTGCTGATCGCGGGCGCGCTCGTGCTCGCGCGGCTTTAGCCGGGAGGCCGGCGCGATTCGAGGTATTCCCGGTTCTGGCGGCGCTCGCCGCGGATCTGGACGGCGATGTAGACGACGATGACGTTGACGATCACCCCGATGCCCCCGAAGGTCACGACCAGGCCGAACGTCTTGGCGAACGCTTCACTTGCGGCGAGCGGCATTCGCGGAGCCTAGCAACGAGCGGGGCCCAGGTGTCGTAGCCTTCCTCGGGCCGCCGCCGAGTCCGCTCGGCGATGAATGCACCGGAGAGGTGCCGGAGCGGTTGAACGGGCGCGACTGGAAATCGCGTAACGGGGGAAACCTCGTTCGAGGGTTCGAATCCCTCCCTCTCCGTTGTTGGCTGGGGTTCGTAGCAATTGTTCGAACCCATTACGGTCGAGCCGACCGCGTTGCTATCAGGATGCGGCCGGCGCTGGCCGTGGCCCTCGTAGCCGATGCCGATATCCAGGTATCGGGACGGGATCGGTGTCGATCCAGTCCGATGGGTCTGTCACGAGAGGTCCCATCTCTCGAAGGCGACGAGCGGCGAGACGAGAGCGCAGCCGGCGCCGAATACTTGCCAGCAACCCTGGAGCTGGCTCGTAGAGGAGCTCCACGCCATCGGGCATCACGATGAGTACCGGACGATGCTCATCGAACGCTGCCCGCGCGAAGGTCGATCCGAACGTGGCGGAGTCGGCTGCTACGAACGCAGTTCGATCCGGGTATTCAAAGCGATCTTCCATCAGCGCCAAAAGTGGTCTTGCCGAGGCGCGTGCGATCGGCAGAGATGCCTCATCGATGAAGTCGTCGAAGAATGGCTTGAGCGTCATGGTTGCCAGCTCGCGATGATCGACTCCGAGGCTCGCACCAGATAGGCGACGGCCTTTGGAAGAACATCACGAGGATCGCCTGTCTCAAAGGATACGGCATCCCGCTTGAGGTCTCCAGCGTATCGGTGCATATGGTGCACGTCATGGGCGTTGTCGATCAGCCGAATCGTGCGCCACCGACCATCTCGCAGTAGCTGAAGCATCGCCGCGTAGCTCGTCATCGGCTTACCGCCGTGGCGAACCAGGATGCGGGCATCCTCGCGCTCCAGCGGCACGATCCACTCGCGGTCGAACTCCATCGTCGGCCAGACTGGCGGATCGCTCGGACAGGCTCCTTGGCTGCACGCCGAAGCGCCGCTCGTACAGCTCTTTGATGCGCTGCCAGGTCAGGTCCGGGTTCGATCTTCGTCCCTCCCCCTCCGTGCACACCTCCCTCTCCGGTTGGGTGCGAGAATGCCGGGATGCTGGAGGGTTGCCAGCCCGTTCCGGGAGGGCCCGGCATCGGGTCGCGCGTCTTGTGCGCCGCGACCCTGTGCGCCCTGCTCGCGATCGCGTGGCTGTCCCCGCAGCGTGCAGCCGCGCAGGGCGCTCAGCCGGTCACGGTCGCGCCGCTGCCGGCCTCCGACTACTCGGTGCGCCCGGTGTGCCCGCTCGCGCCGCCGGGACACGCGCGCTGTCTGGCGCTCGCGCTCGTGCCGCAGACGCCCGCCGCGCGGGCTCACACCCATCCGCTGGGGATCACGCGCACCGCGCGCGGGACGGGTCAGGGGGAGGGAGTCTGCGAACCACCGCTGGCCGCCGAAGGCTGCTACGGCCTGCGGCCCGAGGATCTCCATAGCGCCTACGCGCTGCCCACGACCTCGAAGGCGCCACAGACGATCGCGCTCGTCGACGCATACAACGACCCGACCGTAGAAAAGGACCTCAAAATCTACGACAAGGTGTTTGGACTGCCGCCGTGCACGGCCGCGAACGGCTGCTTCACGGAGATCAACCAGCAAGGAGAAACCGGGCGCCCGCCATTCCCCGCCAGCGCAAGGGAACTGAGAGCCGCTCGCAGCGGCTCCACGGCCGAACGCGAACGGGCCGAAGAAGCGTCGGGCTGGGCGGGCGAGATCTCACTCGACGTCCAGGTCGCGCATGCGATCTGCCAAAACTGTCGGATCCTGCTCGTGGAGGCCGACTCGAGCGAAATCGGGGACCTCGAAGCGGCCGACGAACGCGCCGTCGCCGAAGGCGCGACGGAGATCTCCAACTCGTGGTGGACGCAGGCCGAGCCGGGCAGCGACAGCCCGGCGTTCGACCACCCCGGCGTCGTGATCACCGCCGCCGCCGGGGACGGCGGCTACCTCAACTGGGACGCCCCCGAAGAAGCGGAAGTGGGACACGTCGACTACCCGGCGTCCTCGCCGCGCGTCGTCGCCGTCGGCGGCACCCGCCTGCAGTTGAGCGGCCCCTCGAGCACCTGGGAGAGCGAGAGCATCTGGAATGGCGTCGGCGGCGCCAGCGGCGGCGGATGCAGCGAACGGTTCACCGCTCCCTACTGGCAACGGGAACTCGCCGACTGGCCAGCCGTCGGCTGCGGCTCGAGTCGCGCCGTCGCCGACGTGTCCGCCGACGCCGACCCCTACACCGGGGTCGCCATCTACGACTCGACACCCGATGCGGGAGGCCAGGTGCTGCTCTGGGAAACCATCGGCGGCACCAGCCTCGCCTCGCCGCTGGTCGCGGCGGTGTTCGCGCTCGCCGGTGGCGCGGGCGACGTCGAATACCCGGCGAGGACCCTGTATGAAAACAAGCTCAGGATCCCTGGTGCGCTCCACGAAGTCGAAACCGGCTCAAACGGCGCGTGCTACGAACCGCTTACGGCCGAAGGGCTATCCGGCTGCACCGTGCTGCAGGAGGCCGAAAGCTGCGCCGGACGGGCGATCTGCACGGTCGCCACCGGCTACGACGGCCCGTCCGGGGTGGGCACCCCGGACGGGATCGAAGCGTTCGAGCCGACGGGCGCGCCGGCCAAGAAGCCGCAGCAGGTCGAAATCAGCTCGAGCGCGCCTACCTCCGCGAGCGTCGGCGGCCTGGCGTACACAGTGGTCGCGAGCGCTTCCTCGGGGCTCGCCGTGTCCGTATCCTCCGGCACGCCGTCGGTGTGCTCGGTGACGGGCGCGACGGTCAGCTTCACCGCCGTGGGTACGTGCACGGTCGACGCCGACCAGGCGGGGGACGCGGAATATCAGAGCGCACCCCAGGTGCAGCAGTCCTTCCCGGTCGGCCCGGAAGTCACGCTCGTGTCGCCGCCGCCGTCGCCAGGGACGGAAGCCTCGTCGTCCTCGCTGTCGTTCACCGCGTCGAAGGCTCCGAGCAGCAGCTTCAGCATCTCGGGCAACCCGAGGATCAACCCGAGGACCGGGGCGTTCACGTTCACGGTCTCGCTCGGTCAGCCGGGCGCTCTGAGCTGGCGGCTGACATTCGCGAACCGGAGATTCGGCGTGTTTTCGGCGCGCACGGCGAGATGCGGTCCGGGCCGGATCGAGCTGGCCGGCAGGTGCCGCCCGGCGAAGGTCGTGTTCGGCGCCGGTCACCTTGCCGCGTCCGCCGCCGGCAGCGTCAGCTTCACCGTCAAGCCGAGCGCGGCGGCGGCGAGGGCGCTGCGCAGCGCCCTCGCCGAGCGCCACGGCCTGCCGATCGCCGCTGCGCTTACCTTTCAATCCTCCCTCGGCGCGAGCCCCGTCACACACACGCGCTCGCTCACCGACCGGCTGCGCCGGTCCTAGCGCGAGTTTCAGGGATTCCGCCGGAAACTCGCGCTAGGCGAAAGCGTCAGCCTCAGAAGGCCGCGTCGATCTCCACTTCGGACGCATTCGTCTGCGTGATCGAAGCGCTCAGCCCCGTCTGTTCGTAGGCGCCGCCGTCGAAGGACGCTTCGAGGATCTCAGCGGGCTCTCCTTCGAAGCCCTGCGGTTTCTGCTTGCCTTTGGACGCGCTGAACTTCAGCGCCTGCGTGAGCGACATCTTGTCGCTCTTGACGGGCACGATCACGGCGCCGCGCACCGACACGTCGGTCGCGCCGCAGCTGAATTCCATGAACGCCCCGGTTTTCCCGACCGGATAGAGCGCGAGTCCGAGCTTGTCGGCGGTGCTGGCTTTCCCGCGTTTGTCGATCCCGAGCGCGCCTTCGAGCGGCCTGGTCACGACTTCGCCCGAGGCGGCGCCCGCGCTCGCGCAGGCTTCGCTGTGATGGGTGCAGCCGGTGAGCGTCATGGCCGCGCCCGCGAGCGTCTGCTGGCCGGTGTATTCGCCGCCGCCCGACTCGCCCGTGCACGTCACCTTCGAGCTCGCCGCAGCGGACTCGAGCGTCATAGAGCCGCTCGCGAGCTTCGTTTTGAACGACGCTTTCTGCAGGGCTTCGACTTCCAGTTCGTATTTGCCCGTCGGCGCCCCCGTGTAGCTCTCGCTCTTGACCGTGCACGTGCTCGTGGTGAAGAAGCCTTCGTAGGTCTTCTGCTTGCCTTCTCCTTTGAAGGGGGCCGCCACGCACTTGGCGAATTCGGGCGCGAGGATCTTGGTGGCGTCGCCGAAGCGCGTCCCGTCGAGCTGCGCGATCGTCGGCGAGGTGCCCGACGCTTCGACTTCGACCTTGATGCACGCAGGCGAGCCGGCTTTGTAGGACTGGCGCGTCACTTCTGCCCATTCGCCGGCGCCGGCGTTCGCTTCGGGGTTGAACCAGAACAGGGTTTTGGCGCCGTGCAGTTCACAGTCCTCGAATTCGATCTTCGTGAAGGAGCTGGCAGCCGTGTGGTAGAGGTCGTCATAACCGCCGCCGCTCCCGAACAGCCGCGTCCCGCCGGAGTTCGCGCCGTAGCTGCCGACCGTGACCGAGCCGGTGCCGCCGGTTGCCTTGGCCACGAGTTCGCCGTCGACGGCTTCGGCGGGTTTTTCGGGTGATTTGTTTGTGCCGGTCGCGCTCGTCTGCAGGGTCGCGAAGGTCTCGTCTTCGCCGGCGCTCGTGCCCGCCGCATCGCTCGCGACGACCCGGAAATGGAAGCTGGCGGCGGTCGCGAGCCCGGTCAGCGACGCGGACACGCTGACCGCGCTTTCGCCGGAACCCGGCGAGGGGCTGCACGGGGCGCTCGAGCCGTACGCGGCCGTCGGGCCGTATTCGAATTTGCATTCGGTGACTTCTTTGCCGTCGGGGTTGACCGTCGCGTTCAGGGTCGCGGCGCTCGGCGTCAGGTCCGACGCGGATCCGGTCGTGACCGTCGGCGAGTTCACGAACACCCACGCCGCGCCGTCGCTGCCGTCGAACGGTCCGCCGGTCAGCGCGATCTGGCCGTCGGCCGACAGCGCGACGCTGTGACCCAGCTCCCCGCTGCCGCTCTCTTCGCCGCCCGTCAGCTTTTTGCCCTGCTGTTCCCAGGTCGAGCCCGAGCGCGTGAACAGCCACACGGCGCCCGTGTCGCTGTCGTCGAAGGGGCCGCCGATCAGGGCGGTGTTCCCGTTCGCCGACAGCGCGACGCTGTAGCCGAAGTCGCCGGTGCCGCTCTCGCCGCCGCCCGTGAGCTTTTTGCCCTGTGCCGTCCATTTTTCTTCGGCGCGCGTGAACACCCACGCCGCGCCCGCATTGTCATGATCTTCGGGTCCGCCGACCAGCGCGGTGTTGCCTTCGGCGGACAGCGCGACGGAGAAGCCGAAGAAGCTTTTCCCGGACCCGCCGGCGCCGGTCAGCTTTTTGCCCTGCTGGGTCCACGTCGAGCCCGAGCGGGTGAACACCCACGCCGCACCCACGCCGTTGTCGGCCGGACCGCCGATCAGGGCCGTGTCGCCGTTCGCGGACAGCGACACGCTTTCGCCGAATTCCGGGCCGCCGGCGGCTTCGCTGCCCGTGAACTTTTCTCCCTGCTGCGTCCACGTCGAGCCGGAGCGGGTGAACACCCACGCCGCGCCGACCGCATCATCGTTGTAGGGACCGCCGATCAGCGCCGTGTTGCCTTCGGCCGACAGCGCCACGGACTCGCCGAAGATCGCCCCTTCACTTCCGGTCTCACCGCTGCCGACGAGCTTTTTGCCCTGCTGGGTCCACGTCGAGCCGGAGCGCGTGAACACCCACGCGGCGCCCACCTCGTCGTCGTCTTCCGGTCCGCCGATCAGCGCGGTGTTGCCTTCGGCTGACAACGCGACGGAGTAGCCGAACCAGGCCTTTCCGCTCTCTTCGCCGCCGGTCAGCTTTTTGCCCTGCTGGGTCCACGTCGAGCCCGAGCGCGTAAACACCCACGCCGCGCCGAGAGCTTCGTCGTCTTCGCGTCCGCCGATCAGCGCGGTGTTGCCTTCAGCCGACAGCGCCACCGAGAAGCCGAGGTCGCTGTGATCGACCTCTTCGCCGCCGGTGAGCTTTTTGCCCTGCTGCAGGAACGGATCGATGTGGATCGGAAAGCGCGCGCCGGCCGTCTCGACGCGCAGCAATAGCGAGCGGCCCTTCAGTTCAAGCCAGCTGTGAAGCGCACGTCCGCGGGCGTCGCCGGCGGACAGACCCGTGTAGCGGAGCACGGTTTGGCCCGAGCGCGTGAACGTGACGGTCCGGCGATCGCTCGACAGCGCGGCGCGGAGGTTCCCCGAGAGCTCGAGCGACAGGCTCAGCGGTGCGCTCGCCGCTCCCGCCGGCGGGCGGGCGAGCGTGAAGCCCTGCTCGATCCCCAGAGGCCCGTTGGCGTACCACGCGCTCACGCCCGGGTAGCTATAGGCAACGCGGTTGGCTCTGGCGTGTGGCGCGACTGCGCCGAGCGCACGCAGCGAGGAGCCGTAGCCGACGGCGTGCAGCGCCAGTCCCACGCTCGCGGAGCCCGAGGAGACGCGTGCGCCGGTGATCGCGAAGCTCGCGCGCAGGTGCTGCGCGGGGCTGGCCGCCGAGAAGCCGCCCGCCGAGGCGCGCACACGGTAGGCGCGACTTTCGGAGCCCAGCATCTCCGACACCGGACCCTGCGCCGCCAGCGGAAGGCTGAGCAGGCCCGCCCGCGCGAGACGCTCGGAGCGCTGATGTGCCGCTGCCAGGGGGGGCACGGCGTGCCCGCGGGCGAAAGTCTCATACAGCGACACCCCGAGCGCGAGCGACAGCACAGCGGCGGCGAGCACTGCCCGCACAGCCGGCGCCTTCGCGGTGAGCGCGCCCGCCCGCCCGGTGAGCGCGCCCGCCCGCCGCGAGAGCGCGCTCGCCCGCTCGGTTAGCGCGCCCGCTCGCTCGGTTAGCGCGCCCGCTCGCTCGGTTAGCGCGCCCGCGCTACCCACGGGGGCGCCGCCTGCACCCTCGAGCGCTCCCGCGGCTGTGTCGATCCGCGGGGATGCTCCATGCATCAAGCTCGCCCGGCATCCGAAGGTCCTCATCGTGCGCACCTCCAAGCTTGGACTTGCGATCCCACCCACTGCCCGATCGGTCGAACGATACTTGGATGAGTGCAAAGGTGGGTTCTTGCGATCCTCGAGGCGCGACCTGCGACGCACCGGTGGCCGGCGAGCGGGAGCCCTTCGCGGCTCAGCCGAGCGCTGCGGGTTGGCTCGAGCTCCCGCGCGCCAGCTCCCGGGCGCGAGCGAGCGCCGGCGTGGCGCCGAGCGACTCGAGCGTGGCGGTCGCCTCGCCGAGCAGCGGCGCCGCCTCGCCGCGGCGATCCTGCTCGATCAGCCATGCGGCGAGGTCCGTTTGCGCACGGGCGAGCCAGTACGGGTAGCGAAGGGCGCGGAAGCCCTCGATGGCGCGCCCGAGGTCTCGTTCGACCGCGCGCAGCTCGCCTTCGGCGGCGGCCGTCAGCGCACCTCCGCGCAGCAGCTGGGCGCGCAGGTATGGCGGTATGTGACCGGGCGGCTGCTCGCCGAGGAGCTCGAGCAGCTGCGCCGCGGCGTCCAGGCGACCGAGCTCGAGCGCGGCCGCGAGCGTGTCCGGCCAGGCGTTTCGCACCGCGTCGTGGGAGATGCCGAGCGTGTCGATCGCCGGGGCGAGCAGCGCGATCCCGCTCGCCAGCGCCTCCGCTGCGCGACCTTCGGCGAGGCGGACGCCGACCGCGACCGAGCTGTGAATCGCCCGCAGCTCGTCATCGTCGCCTTGCTCCCATCCGGTCATGCTCGCGAAGCTTGCGTGCGCGGCCTCGAGCTCGCCGCGCAGCGTGTGCACGATCGCGAGCGGCGAGTGCAGGAACTCGGCGCCGGGACGGTCGCCGAAGTCCTCGAGCAGCTCCGCCGTGAGGTGCCTGACCTCCTCCCAGCGTCCGGCGACCACGTACAGGTAGGCGAGGTTCCCGGCCGCGACGCTCTCCAGGAAGCGCTCGCCGTGGCGGCGAGCGAGCGCCAGCGCCGCCGCGTAGTGCTCGGCGGCCTCCGGCAGGTCCCATTGCATGCCGAGGCTGCCGCTGTTGCCGCGAGCGAGCATGAGCTCCGCCGGAAGGTCGTTGCGCTCGGCGATCGCGAGCGCGGCGTCCAGGAATCCGCGCGCCTCCTCGGGCCGGCTCCGCTGCAGGCAGATGAGGCCCTTGTCGATCAGCGCTCCGCTGAGCACCGCGGGCAGCTCGAGCTCGCGCGCGATCCGCAGCGCCGTCTCGAGCGGCGGCTCGGCCTGCTCGTAGCGGCCAGCGAACAGCAGCGCGTGCCCGAGCACCGCGTGCAGCGCGGCGACCTCCGCGTCGAGCTCGTCGGCCCCGAGCGTGCGCAGCGCCGGTTCGATCCGTTCGATCGCCTCCTCGTTGCGCCCGAGCCGGCTCAACGCCCGCCCGATCTGGCCCGCGATCCTGGCGGCCTCGTGCTCGCGGCCGGCCTCGAGCTGCGCGACGACGACCGAGTCAAACAGCTCCAGCGCCGCCTCCAGGCGGCCCGCATGGAGCGCCATCTGGCCGGCGGCGCGGGTCAGCTGGGTGCGTTCGTCCTGCTCGCTTGCGAGCTCGATGGCGGTGCGGTAGTGGCGCTCCGCGGAGTCCGGCGCGCCGACGGCTGCCGCGCGCTGGGCCGCGCGCCGCAGCGCCGCGATCGTCTCGATCCGCAGCTCATCGACGTCCGCGTCGCCGCGCGCGGCGCGGTAGGCGTTCAGGTAGTGGGAGGCGATCGCCTCCGCGATCTCCTCGCCGTCGTTCGGGAACACGCTCCTGAGGTGCTCGGCGGCGGCGCGGTGTCGAGGCTTGCGCTCCCTGCGCGAGAGCATCTCGTAGGCCACCGTGCGCAGCAGGCTCTGCACGAACGCGTACTGCCCGCGGTCGGGCGAGAGCGGATCGGCGCGGATCCTCAGGACCTGCTTGCGCACGAGCGCCGCCAGCACCGCGTCGAGCTGATCGTCGGGGAGGCCGCCGAGGGCGGCTGCGGAGTAGCGCGGAAAGGCGCCCCCGAGGACCGACATCGCCTTCACCAGCCCGCGCTCGGCCGGCTCGAGCGCGTCGAGGCGGGCCGCGAGCAGCGAGCTCAGGCTCGCGGGCACGTCGAGGTCGCCGAGCTCGCCGCTCGCCGTCAGGCGCCCGTCGCGCTCGCTGAGCACGCCGCGGTTGGCGAGCGCGCGAATCGTCTCGATCGCGTACAGCGGCACGCCCTCGGCGCGCTTGATGATCTGCCGGCGCGCCCTGCGGGGGAGCCCTTCGACGAGCTCGTCCAGCAGCGTCCCCATGACATCGTCGTCGAGCGGCTCGAGCTCGAGCAGGGTCGTGCCCCGGCGCGCGCCCGGCCAACCCTCGCGACCGGACGTGTACTCGGGCCGGGCCAGCGCGAGGATGAAGATCGGACTCGCCGCCGACCAGTCGAGCAGATGCTCGATGAAGTCCAGCAGGCCCTCATCGGCCCATTGCAGATCCTCGAACACGAGCACCACGGGCAGGTGCTCGGCCAGGCGCTCGAGGAACATCCGCCAGCCGGCGAACAGGTCGGCGCGCCCGAGACCCGGCTCGGCCACGCCGAGCAGCGCCCCCAGGCGCGGCTCGAGAAACTCGCGATCGGCGTGATCGGGCACCCAGCGGTCGAGGCCCGAGGCGAGCTTCGCGGCTGCGTCCTCGACGGATGCCTCCTCGGCGATCCCCAGGCGCTGGCGGACCATCTCCGCCAGCGCCCAGTAAGCGACTCCGTCGCCATAGGACAGGCACCGTCCCGAGTGCCAGAGGATCATCTCGGCGAGGCCGTCCGCGTAGTTGTCGAACTCCCAGCGCAACCGCGTCTTGCCGACGCCGGCCACACCGGAGACGGCCACGAGCCTTGCGGTCCGGCGTTCGAGCGCCCCGTGGAAGAGCTCCTTGAGCAGACGCAGGTCGGCGTCGCGGCCGACGAGCGGGGCCTCGAGCCCCGACTCGCGTTGAGTGCCGCCGACGCCGGCGATCACACGCACCGCCCGCCACAGGCGCAGCGGCTCGGCCTTGCCCTTGACGTCGTGCTCGCCCATGTCTTCGTATGCGATCGCGGCCGAGGTGACCTCGCGGGTGACCTCGTCTACGAACAGCGTCCCCGGCCGAGCCGCGGACTGAACCCGCGAGGCCGTGTTCACCCGGTCGCCGACGACCAGCCCTTCGCCGGGGCTTACCGTCGCCGCGACCTGACCGGTCACGACGCCGGCACGCGCCCGCAGCTGCGGCGCGCCGACCTCCTCGCCGAAGACCTTCACCGCGTCGACCATCTCAAGGCCGGCGCGCACCGCCCGCTCGGCGTCGTCCTCGCGCGCGACCGGGACCCCCCACACGGACATCACCGCGTCGCCGATGAACTTCTCGAGTGTGCCCCCGTAACGATCGACGATCGTGCGCGCCGACTCGAAGTAACGCCCGAGCAGCTCGCGCATGTCCTCCGGCTCACGGGACTCCGACAGCGAGGTGTAGCCGACGAGATCGACGAACAGCACCGCCACGAGCCGCAGCTCCGCAACGGTCGAGGGCACCGCCGGCCCGCCGGGCGCTCCCGGCGCCGGGCCGGGCGGCGGCGAGGGCGAGGGCGCGCGCGGCGTCCCGGCGGGCGCCGCCGCGGCCGCGGCGGCGCCCGCCAGGGCCGCCCCGCACTCGCCGCAGAACTTCTGCTCGGGAAGGTGCTGCGCGCCACAGCTCGGGCAGCGCAGCGTCAGCGGCGTGCCGCACTCCGTGCAGAACTTCGCGCTGTCTCCGATCTCCGCCTTGCACGCCGGGCAGACCACTTGCGCTCCTTCAACCGAAAGAATCAAAAGCCTAACCGGCGGATCGCGTATGTTGGGCTTGTGTCCACGCCACGACTCGCCGGCAAGGTGGCGCTGGTCACGGGCGCGGGCGCCGGGATCGGTGCGTGCGTCGCGCGATCGATGGCGGCCGAGGGCGCGAAGCTGCTGTGCACCGACGCGGACGGCGCCCGCGCGCAACGCACCGCGCGGGACCTCGGCCGGGACGCGGCGGCGCGCGAGCAAGACGTGACCAGCGAGGCCGGCTGGGGGGACGTGAGCGCGTGGGCGCTCGAGACCCACGGGCGCGTGGACGCGCTCGTCAACAACGCCGGCGTGTTCCTCGCGGCGCCGCTGGCGGAGACCTCGCTGACCGACTTCCAGCGGGTGATCGACGTCAACCTGACCGGCGTGTTCCTCGGCATGCGCGCGCTCGCGCCGATCATGTCCGCGCAACGGGCCGGCTCGATCGTCAACGTCTCCTCGCTCGCCGGCTTGATGGGCAGTCCCTACCTGGCCGCGTACGCAGCCAGCAAGTGGGGCGTGCGGGGCATCACCAAGGTCGCCGCCAGGGAGCTGGCGAGGGCTGGCGTACGCGTCAACTCGGTGCACCCCGGCCAGATCGACACCGACATGAATGCGCGCCAGCGCGAGCGCACCCCCGAGCTGATCGACAGGCTGATCCAGAGCGTGCCGATGCAGCGCATCGGCACGCCGGAGGAGGTCGCGAGCGCGATCGTGTACCTCGCGAGCGACGAGAGCGTGTACGTGACCGGCGCGGAGCTCGCGATCGACGGCGGCACGAGCGCGTGATCATCCGGCCACACGGCCGTGCGCCATCCCCGCGAATGCTGCTGCGGCCGCTCGCCGATGGAAGCAGCGGCGAGCTCGTCGCCCACATCGCCCCGGGGCCGGCGTGGACGTCCGGGGCGAAGCGGGTGCAGTCAGACCGTCGCCTCGGCCCTCGCGGGCCAGCAAAGCCGATCTGGTCACTTGCGGGGGCAGGCCGCCTTGGAGGTGGCGGTGACGGTCACCGGGGTTGATTCTTCGCCGTTTTCAGCGAAGATCACTTCCGTCTTGATCGGGAAGCCGCCCTTCGGGCACTTCGTCTTCGGGACGCGGCCGTAGTAGATCGTTTTGCCGTGCGACTTGTACGCCGAGCCGGCCTTCACCTTGATCGTTTTCACCGAGGCGTACGGTGCGCCGGGGACGCTCGCGACCTCCGGGACTTTCACCTTCAGCTCGGGGCCGTATTTGGCGCTACCCGTGAAGTTGACGTAGCCGCCGGTCGAATACACTTCGAGCGACACCGGCGTGTGTCCGTCGGTGAAGAAGATGAAGCCACCGCCCGGTTTGTAGAAGGAGAAGTTTTCGGCGGTCTCTTCGACGCGTTCGCCGCCGAGCGTGACGTAGCCGAGGACCGTGCCGATCGGGCCGGCCTCGGATCCCTTCGGGCAGCCGATCGGGCCCTTGTCGCGCACGACTTCTTCCTTGCACGTCGGAAAGCCGCCCGGGTGCAGGACCGTGCCCTTGGGCAGGTAAACGTTGATGCCGATGATCGGCGGCGGCGAGCCGAAGTATTCGGTGCCGGAGATCTGGTATTCGGTCTGCACCGCGGCGCCGGCGCCGCGGAAGTTCCCCGTGCCGCGGAAGCCGTGGATCGGGACGGCCTGCGCTTTGAACGTCACCGTCGGCGCCCCCGAGGCGATGCCCGGCACGGCCAGCACGGCGGCTCCGAGAACGGCTAGAAAGGTTGCTTTGCGCATTGCTTATCCCTCCTCATCTAAAATTTGACAGCCAGGGCCACTACCCGCCTGGCTCGATGGCCATGCAGTCGCGGCAGGGCTCTCACGGACTGGAACACCGTGAGAGGCCGGGAGTTGCGTCTAGGTTGTAGGCCGTGTGGCTACAACGTGAGCTGACACTGGACCCGCGCCCGCGTGGCTTTCATCTGATCACGCGCGAGATCCTGTCCGCGCTGCCGGAGTTGGCGGACGTGACGGTTGGCTTGCTGCACCTGCTGATCCGCCATACCTCGGCGTCACTGACGCTCAACGAGAACGCCAGCCCGGAGGTGCGCCGCGACTTCGAGGCTTGGTTCGACGCCGCCGTGCCCGAGCGCAGCCCGAACTGGACGCACACGCTCGAGGGGCCGGACGACATGCCGGCGCACATCAAGGCCTCGCTGCTCGGCGCGACGCTGACGCTGCCGATCGGCGACGGACGTCCGGCGCTCGGGACCTGGCAGGGCATCTACCTGTGCGAGCACCGCGATCGCGGCGGCGCGCGCTCGATCGTCGCAACCGTCTGGGGGCACGAGCCAGGCCGGCGGTAGACTGGGGCGCTCTGCGCCCTTAGCTCAGCTGGATAGAGCGTCGGTCTACGGAACCGAAGGTCGGGAGTTCGAATCTCTCAGGGCGCGTGCAGAAAATGGCATCGCAGAGCCACTTTCGTTAAGGTAAGTAGCTATCGAAAAGTAACCGTGCCCAAATATGTCCCAAGGAGTTGGTATCCAATGCAGCACGTCCTCGATCGGGCGGACCGTCAGGCTGGCGGCATCCAGCAACGGCGCCAGCAGCGCGCCGGCGCGCTCAACGCCAGTGACCTTCACCCGCCCGCAGCTGCCCGCCGACAGGCAGGCACCGACAACTAAACGGGACATGCCAGGACGCTTCGACACGGCGCGCCGTAGGATCACGCGTGAACTCGCCGCCGTCAAGAAGCTCGCGCCCTGCGACGAGCTCGTCGAGCGCCGCGAGCGCCTCACCCGCGCACTCGCCGCGCTCGACGGCGCCCGCAGGCACAAAGAAGCGGGTTCGCTGGGAGCAGATCGCCGAATACGTCGCCAGCACCCCGGAGCGATGCCCGCGGAGATCGCCGCCGCACTCGAGATCCCCGCAGCCAACGCGCACGCCCACCTCGGCCGCAACGAGGGCAGCGTGTTCGAACGCCGCGTCGACGGGTGGCACGTGATCGAGGGGTGGGAGAAGCTGCGCCGGGGTGAGGACGATGGGTAGACCGGGCCTCGCGCCGTCGGCCGGCATCGGCGCCGGGGAGCCGCGGGCGGCGCTCGCCGCTGGGACCCCGACGACCCGCTGATGACCGCCGGCGAGCTCGCCCTGCTCCTGCGGGTCACGAAGGCCTGGGTCTACACACAGACACGCGCACGCCGAATCCTCCACGTCTCACTCGGACGCTACGTGCGCTACCGGCGCTCGGCCGTGCTGCGGTGGCTCAATGAGATCGAGCAGGAATCGGTGGGCGGCGCGCGCTGGTGATCCGGCGGCCCGGCGCCATGCATCCGCTCATCACGTCTTCTTCGCTCGCCTCTCATCACGAGTCGTTTCGAGTGCGGATCTCCGCCAAGGCGGCGACCAAGGCGCTGGTGCCCGTGGGGTTGCTGCGGCGCTACCTGGAGGCGCAGGAGGTCGATGGGCGTGAGCTGCTGGTGTTCGATTCCGATGAGGAGGTTTCCTCGGAGGTTGCGGCGAGCATGCTGGGTGTCTCGCGTCCGCATCTGAACGAGTTGTTGGATATCGAGTCGATCTCGTACAGGCGGGTCGGTAATCAGCGTCGTATACGCGTCGCCGACATCCGCACGTTTCATGAGCGGCGCGAGCAGGCCCAAGCCGGGTTGCGCGTGATGGCGGAGGTCACGAATGAGTCCGCCGACAGCTGGGCTCGCTGACCGAGGCAGGGCGCATCGGCGTCGATGTGTACTGGATACCTCGATCTCGTACCAGGGGGCCGGATGCTGTTGGAGCCCACGGAGCGCCCGTCGTCAGATGCGGTGTTCGAGTTGGGGAGCGTTTGCCGGGGGCGTGCCGGCGGTTGGGCTCGGCGACCTACTGCTTGTACGAGTGGCAGGAGCTGGTCTTGCGCATCCTAGATGAGTGAGCTTGCTGAGAAGATGCGCGTGTGAAGATCGCTGACGCGATAGCACGAGGAGAGGGGCCGCGTCTGGACTTCAAGCGGGATCTGTCCTCCCCGAAGTCGGTCCTGAAGGACATCGTGGCGTTTGCGAACACGGCGGGTGGCACCGTCGTGATCGGCCTCGACGACGACGGCTCGGTCGTCGGCGTCGCGGACCCTCTGCGTGAGGAGGAACGTCTCTCCAGCAGGATCAGCGACGGCATCGAGCCGCAGCTGCTGCCCGAGGTGTATGCCGTCTCTCACGGCGAGCACGAACTGCTGGTCATCGAGGTTGCCCACCACCCCGCGCCGTTTCGCCTGCGCGCGGAGGGCCCGGAGCGCGGCGTGTACGTCCGACTCGGGTCCACGAGCAGGCGCGCGGAGCCCGAGACGCTCGCCGAGCTTCGCCGCCAGGCTGCCGGGGAGTCTTTCGACCTCTTCGCGCGCTCGGGCGTCGCCCTTGGTGACCTCCACGAGTCGCGGATGAAGGCCGCGTTCGAGGGCCACGACGTGCCGCTGCGCGCTGCGAAGCTGGAGGCGCTCGGCGTCCTCACGCGCTACCAGGGCAAGGTTGTCGCGACGAACGCCGGCGTGATTCTCTTTGGTCAGGACGCGACGCGCAGGCGCTACTTCAGGGACGCGCGTGTCGAGGGAGCACGCTTCGCGGGAGCCACACGAGCAGCCGACATCGAGGACATCCTTGACCCTGACGAGGAGCTCACGGTGCTCGAGGCGATCGACGTCGCCGAGCGCTTCATCCGGCGCAATACCCGCCAGGCCGAGCCGATCCCGCGGGGGCGGCTGCAGCGTGAGCGCCTTGCGGAGTTCTCCCTGGTGATGGTCCGCGAGTTGCTGGTCAACGCGATCGCCCACGCCGACTACTCCAGGGCCGGCTAGACGATCAAGGTGCTCGTGTTCGACGACCGCGTCGAGATCCTCAACCCCGGGCCGATGCTGCCCGGCCTGACGACCGAGGACATCCGCAACGGCCGCTCGAAGATCCGCAACCGCGGCATCGCAAGCGTTCTGCGACGCATTCGCTACATGGAGCGGTTTGGCACCGCATGGGAGAAGATCCAAGCCGAGATGGCAAACGGCTACCCGGAGTCTCGCTTCGACGGAGATGGCCCGCTGTTCTGTGCCACCCTCTGGCCCCACCCGTCCCTCGCCGGCTCACGCCGGCCGCCATCCCGCCAACATGGCGGGATAAGTGGCGGGATAAGTGGCGGAACGGCTGACGCGGCGGCCGGACTGGGCAAGGGCGAGGTCGCCCGCCGCCGTCAAGCCATTCTCGACGCACTCTCCCAGGAGGAGGGCCTCGACGCCCAAGTGCTGTTGCAGCGACTCGAAATCGCGCCGCGAAGGCTGGAGCGCGACCTTGCAGCGCTGCGCGACGCCGGTCTCGTGACGCGCGTAGGATCACGCAAGACCGGACACTACCGGGCCATCGACGCAGGGTACGCCACGCGATGACGGCCACTGCCGCTCCGCGGTAACACGTACTCCCTCAAGGCAACCGGCGTCCGCGACGCTGGACTCGCCGTGCGTATCCTTTGTCGGCGAATGTCCCAGGCAAGGCTCCCCCGCTTCGGCGGTGGTCCCCTCGGGACTCCGCTCGCTCAGGCCGAAGTCAGGCGATGGCCTACCGTGCCTCGCCCGCCAAACCATGTCCCGAAATGTGTCCCGAACTGCGCAAATCTGAGAGGCACTGAGCCGCACTCAGAACCCTGAGAAATGGCTCTAGGAAGCATAAGCAACGCCTCCTGAGCCACTACGGAACCGAAGGTCGGGAGTTCGAATCTCTCAGGGCGCGCTAGGAAAGGACCTGCTAATCCGCGCACTCTAGCGCGGGATGCCAGATCCGGGGAGCAGTTTCCTCCCGAGATTTTCTCCCGAAAGGGGGGAACGCGCCCCGCACTAGCCGCTGCCGCTCCGAGCGGTGTAATCGAACGTCTCAGTCCGCGCCCGTGAGTGGGTCGATCCAGCTTAGCTCGCGGAAGCGTGCGAAGTCGGTGTCGTTGGAGCAGACTGGGACGCCATGCTCGATCGCGAGCGCTGCGAGTTGGGCGTCGGTCACGAGGTTGCCGCGGATCTCGTAGGTGGTGATGAGCTCGCCGAGGATGCGTGCGTACTCTGGTCCGGACTGTGGAATCCACACGGTGGGTGCGGAGAGCCAGTCGGAGATAAGCTCCCAAGCGGTGGCTGGAGCGAGCGGGCGCTGGAAGGCGCGGGGGTGGGTGGCGATGCGCAGGAACGCCGCGAGGCTCTGCCAGGGCAGTCCTACGCGCTTGGGTCCGTTCAGCTGCTCTGTCAGCCACGCGGCGGCGCGCTGGTGCTGCGGGGCGCGTTTGTGTACTGCGTAGAGCAGCAGGTTGGCGTCGATGAGCATTAGCGGGCGCTTGGCCCGTCGAGCGTCTCAATCGCCTCGGCGATGTTGGAGAAGTCGATCCCGTCACCGAGGTCGTGAGCCTTCTGGCGGAATGCAGGGGCTTTATCTCGCTCGACGAGCCCGGCGCGAACAAGGTCGTTGATCGCTTCGCTGAGGCCAATGGAGCGTTCCCGCCGTAGCTTCTCGACAGCCGCGGCGACGTCGTCGGCGAGCGTAACGGTGGTGCGCATCCGTCGAGTCTAGCGCATCAAGATGCACCTACATGAGCATCTTGAAGTAACCTTTCTTCTACGGAACCGAAGGTCGGGAGTTCGAATCTCTCAGGGCGCGTGCAGAAAATGGCATCGCAGAGCCATTTTTTCGTAGGCCAGCGCGAGCCGGCGCCCAACGGCTGCCAGCGAGACAGCACCGCCGCAGTCCCTCAACGACCGAGAGTCGTTGCAAGATCCGCCCCCACCTTCGCTCCCGACGCCTCGGTAACGACCACCCAACCATCCTCCACGTCGACCGGCCGACAATTCAGCGCCCTGCACAAGCAGGCGTGTGCCGGTGGCAGTGCTCAGCGACACGCCCTTCGAACCCGACCACAGCAGCCCCTCCGCTGACGACCCTCGGGCCTTCGTAAAAGCCAGGTGCGTCCAGCACCGCCTTCGCCTGCGCGACGCTTCCCATCGACAGTGCCGAGAGGGCCGCGAACGAGAGAGCTCGAACACCCACCGAGCAAACGCGCCAATCAGCTCGTGCTTCGCCGGTCCTGGGGCAGGAGTTCGGTCCGCCGCCCCAGGCCCGCCGACCCAGTGCCGACAGCGCGGTCTACTACCCGCCGCCGTGTTTGCGCTGCGAACCCTCAGCGATCACCCCGCAGAAAGCAGCGAACACGAAGGCAATCACCACCAAGACGACCAGAGCAAGTATTGCGCCTCCAGCCATTTCTGTCTCCTTCAGTTGGTCCAGATATAAGGAAAGCGCCGTCCCCACCGGCAGAGCTCTCGCGGGAAGCATACCCGCGCGCCCCAGACGGCGAAGCGCGGTTCGTGTGCGAGCGCCGCTGGCTGCCGGTCGGCGGTGTCGCTCGCGGACGCGGGTCGCAGGCGAGCCGGCGCGGACCGAGCGCGCTGGTGCCTTGCGCGCTTAGCGAGCGTCCGATTGAAGGCCCACTCACCAGCGCCAGGGACGAGGCCCAAGCGCGCCGGCTGAGGACCCTCAAGCGCCAAGCGCTTCGTGGAACACCCCGGCACGGCTGACCTGCCCCTTGGAGAATCGCGGAGCCTCCACACCCCTCGCACCCTGCTTCACCGAGCCACCGTACCCGCGGCTTCGGGCAAGCTCGACGTGAATGCCGCCGTGAACAACCTGCGCCTGCTCAGACGCCGGGCGCGTGCAGGTAGCGGCTCGTCGTGGCAAGCGCGCTCTGCCCCATTGCCTTCTGGATCGTGACGACATCGACTCCGTTGGCCGCGAGCAGTGACCCGAACGATGCCGCAGGTCGAAGAAGCGCAGCGGCCGAACGCCGGCCGCCGCCTGCGCGCGCCGGCAGCGACGGCGCAGCGCCGAGTCTGGCGAATGCGATCCACGCATCGAACGAGCGGGCGGCGACGCTCCCGAAGGGGGCGTGTCAACCTTCGGCGATTCCCAGCGCCTCGGGCTGCGCCGCGGCCAGGGGGTTGCGACCGTCCCACTCGCCTGCGGCAGCGTACGGTCGAAAGCGCACGAACGCCGAGGCGTGGTGGAAGGGTCGGACGGCGTGCGCTTGGATTGCCGAGAGGTGTTCCGGGTTGCGCTCGCCGCGAGCGTACGCACGCATGGCGGAGGTGCAGCGCCACAGCGAGAAGGTCGCGACCAGTCCGGGCGGCCGGGCTAGTCCCGTGGAGGCCAGCAGGGCCGGTTCGCGCACTGCAAGGCCCTCGGCCGCAGCGCTGGCCCGAAGGAAGCGGAGGGTCTGAGAGAGCTTGAGACGACCGAGGGTGAGGACCGCGACGGGCTCCGCGTCGCCCATGGGCACCTCGGTGGCCGGGAGCCCGGGCAGCTGCGGCCAGGAGCCGAAGACCCGAGTGGGCAGCAGCCGTACGTACCACCCGTGCGCCAGCTGCTCGGCGAGCGGGTGGGCGGCGAGGAAGGCATCGAGGGCCGGCTCGTCATCCCAACTGGCGATCAGCCCGACCCGGCCGAGGTTCGGCCTGGGTAGCAGACGGCCGCTCAGGGGGGCCGCGACAGTGATCTCCGCATAGCGCACACCGTGCGCCGTCGAGGGGTCCAGCCTCGTCCGCGTGAGGCGCAATGCCGAGCGCCTGCTCAGATCGGCCAGATGCACGGAGACGATCACGGGGCGTCTTGGATGTGAGGGCGAAGCAAGTTACTATTGAGTGTACCAAATGGTAACTTCAACCGATGCGAACATCGCCAACCGCCCGAGCGAGCCACGAACGAGGCTCTCGGCAGGGCAGCGGCGGGTGCTGATCGAAGACGCCGCGGCTCGCCTGTTCGCCCGACACGGCTACGCCGCGACCACCGTCCAGGACATCGTCGCCGAGGCGGGCGTCAGCAAGCCGATGCTCTACAGGCACTTCGAGTCCAAGAAGGAGCTGCACATGAAGCTGCTCGAGCGCCGCCGCGACGAGCTGGCCGCAGCCCCGCTGGAGCGCTTCCTCGAAGCCGACGGGAACCACGAGGAACGCCTGCCCGCGATGATCGACGCGTGGTTCGCCCACGTCGAACAGCACCCGGACACATCGCGACTCCTCTTCCAGGACGTCACGGGGGACCCGGATGTCCGGGCGCTTCAGCGCGAGCTGCGACGCCGCCAGCGCGCCGCCGACGTCGCGCTTCTGCGTGAGTTTGCGCCGCAGCTACCCGAGCACGAGCTCGAGCCGCTCGGCGAGATCACCCGCAGCTGTCTTACCGGACTCGCGCTGTGGTGGCTCGACAATCCCGACGTCCCCCGGGCCACGGTCACAGCTGCGGTCCTGCGCGTGACGACCGGCATACTCTCGAGCGCCCGCTGAGCGAGAGCCCGCGCGAGACACTCGCGCACACCGGAGATCGTGCGAAAATCGAGTCGTGTCCCCGACCGCGGAGCAGCCGTCGCCGGCCAGGCCGGGTGGCGTGTCATACCTGCATATCCCGACCGGGGACCCTCGCCTCAGCGCGTCCTTCTACGAGGAGGTGTTCGGCTGGAGCATCCGCGACCCCGACGCACACAACCCAGCCTTCAGCGACGGCTCCGGTCACGTGATCGGGCACTTCGTCAGCGACCAGTCCGTAGCCGGCGATTCGGGCGTGCGTCCCTACATCTACGTCGACGACGTGCGCGCGACCGTCGAGCAGATCGCGGCCAACGGCGGCGAGGTCCTCGAGCAGCCGTTCGCTGAGGGCAGCCTGACGGTCTCTCTGTTCACCGACCCCGCGGGCAATGTCCTCGGCGTCTGGCAGTTCGGCTCGTGACCCTAGCTTGCAATCCGCGCGGGCGGCGAGGACAGGGCCCCGAGATCGAGTTCGTCGGCGTGGAGCTCGTCGGCCATGTACTCGGCGGCGCGTTCCGCGGCGGCCTCGCCGAAGGCGACCCACGGCCGTTCGCGGGGCGCGGCGTCCGGCTCGGCTTCGACCGCCGGCGCGGGATCCGCCGCGGCGGGCTGGGGCGGGGCCGGCTGCGCAGCCGCCGCCGAGGCCGCGAACCCCGCGGCCCGCGAGGCGAGCCCGGCTGCGGGTGTGCCGCCCGCGACGGGCCGGGGCTCGACGACCAGAGTGGGCGCGTCCGGCGCGAATGACGCGGTTGGCTGCGCCTGCGGCTCAGGCGCGAGCGAGGCGGCCGGCCGGTCCTGCGCGTCGGGCGCGAATGACGCGGTTGGCGCCTGCGCGCCGGCAGCCGGCGCTTGCGCGGCCGCGGGCACGGCGGCGCCGGCGTCTGCGGCGCTCGCGTACGGCTGCTGCGGGCGGGGCTCGCGTTCCCGCGCAGAGGCCGCGTCGGCACCGAGGGCATAGCGGAACTGGCCGCTCTCGTCCGTCACCCAGAAGGCGTCGCACCCCGGGCGGCGCTCGTGCAGGATCGAGCGGTCGTAGTGATCGGCGATGCGGGCGAGGGCGTCCATGTCGACGACGTCGATCACGGGAACCCCGGGCAGCTGCGATACGCGGGCGACCGGAACGATCAGCCTGCCGTAGCGCGCGCGGATCGCCGCCGACTCCCCGTGGCGCGCCGGGCCCAGGAGCGCGAGGAGCGGCCGCATGAACGCGAGCATCGCGAGCATCGCGCCGAGCAGGATCACGATCGCGGCGAGCGCGATCGTGCGCGCCGTCGCTACCGAGGGCCGGGCGATCCCCAGCGCCAGCACCTGGGGGGTGCGACGCACGCCCCTCACCGAGCCGGACGCGCTTGGCGTGAACTGCTTGCTCGGGGACTGTGCGGCGATCAGCGACCCCGAGCCGGAGAGGAGCGGCCTGGCCTCCAGTTCGCTGAGCGTGAACTTGAGTTCGGGCGAGAACTTGGTGTGCATGGGCACCCGCTCGACGCTGCCCGCCGCGCGCACCTGCGGCGCGATCGCGAGCGTGTACACGCCGCTCACGCGCGTCGTGGTCTGGACGCTGTGCATCAGCGCGAGCAGCGAGCCGAGGTCGAGCGTGCCGGTGACGAGCGCGTGCCGGCCCCGGAAGCGCGTGGGCGCCGCGAGCGGGAACGTCGTCTGCCAGCCGCTCGTGGAGGTGACCGTCGCCGCGAGCTGGGCCGTACCGGCGAGCGAGCTGCGAGCTTTGCTTGCGAACTGGTACGCGAAGCGCAGCTGGACCGCGCTTAGCACCTTGGTGAACAGCGGCTCGCCTGTGACGGCCACGCCGGCGGGGTAGGTGGGGCCGGGCGCGGCGGCGGCCGAGTAGGAGAAGCTGCCGCTCTGCTTGTACGGGATCTTGAAGTGGTGCGGCGCCGTCGCCGGGCGCGTGAACGCCAGCACCGCCAGCGCGACGAACGGGAGCAGGGCGAGCAGGCCGCAAGCGAGGACGCCGCGAAGCAGTTCCGCGCCGGGCACCGTCCGGCGCGGCACGTGCAGGTGACTCGCGCCGGGCGCGCGGCCCGCGCCCGCGCCCGCGCGCGCTTCCCGCCGGCGCCGGCGGCGCCGGCGCGTGAACGCGAAGCCGCCGAGGCAGAGCGTGCCCAGGGCGACGAGAATGCCGACCAACGCGGGCGAGCGGATCGACTGCAGCTTCGCGCCCGCGCCCGGGATGTGCAGCCACAGGGCTCCGACCAGCTGGCTGGCGAGCGGATGTTCGAAATCGACGAAGTTGTTGTTATCGCCCTTGAAGAGGTAGCGGGCGCCTTCGCGCCCGACGATCCGGTGCAGCACGATCGTGTGGAACATCTTGCTGTGGTAGGCGACGATTTCGCCGACGTGGTAGCTGCTCTGGCTGCGCACGAGCGCCAAATCGCCCGAGTGAAAGCGGGGTTCCATGCTCGAGCCCCTGGTGACCACGTAGGTCGTCAGGCCGCCGATCGAGGCCGGCAGGAAGAAGAACCACACGCACCCCAGGGCGGTCAGCCCCAGGGCGAGGGACAGCAGTTTTCTGGTGCGGTGAGCTCGCATGGCTGAAGGGCGCGACGAGTGCTCATGGTCGGAACGGGCGCGGAGCGGCCGGTGCGCCGGCCGCTCCGCGTCGTCCATCGTTGCTGTGACTGTGACTATGATTCGATCTTGACTTCGCCTTCGCTGACGGCTGCGATCGTCAGGTTGTCCGCTTTCGCGTTTTCGATCGGAGGCGCGAACTTGCATTCGACTTCATATTCTTTGGCTGCTTTTTCGGTGATGGAGCCGCCGCTTTCCACGCAGTCCACCCATTCACCTGCCGCGGCCGGCTGCGCCGGTTCGGTCAGCGCGATCTTCACGTCCGTCGGTATCTGTTCGCCTTTGAGGATGAACGTGATGGCGGTGTTCTTCGTCCCTTCGACGTTCCATTCGAAGTCGACGCCTTTCTCGGTGTATTTGCCGATGACCGTGGTCCCGGCGCCGGCGGACTGTGCCGGGACGGTGTTGGCGGCGGTGAACGCGTACGCGCCCAGCCCGATCACGCCAGCGACCAGGAGTGCGAGCACCCCCGCTGTCTTGCGTTTGCGGCTGATAGAGCCTCGTTTGCTAAAATGGAAGAACACGTCGGTCCCCCTTTCTGGAATTGCGGACACGGACGTGTCCTTGGGGGAGGCATCGACCCTTCGTTACGTGCGCTTTACCTCTGCACCGTAGGTTGCGCGGGTATTGAGTGCGGCAAAACCGCGGAGTGCGGCAAAACCGCGGATCGGGGGCCGCGGCTCGCGCAGCTGGGGGCGGGTGCCGCCCCGTCGCCGAGCGGGCGGCGGGGACCCCTGCGCGTCAGGCGCGCGGCGGCGTGCGCGTGACTTCGGCGGTGATGCGCGCGCGCAGGGTGGCGATCAGCGCGCGCTCTTTCGCCTCGCTGATCCTGCCCGACGCGGCTGCCGCCTCGAGCGCGGCTTCCCTGCTGCTCGCGCGCGTGTCGATCAGGCCGGCCGCCGACTTGCCTGGCCGCGTGTCGGCGATTCGCGCGAGGCTGCGGCCCGAGAGCAGCTCGCTGCGCAGCTGGGCGGCGCTCAAGCCGAGGTACGCGGCGCTCGCCGCGAGCCCGACGTAGCCGGGGATCCGCTCGAGCTGGGTTTCGATGCGCCTGCGCACGCGCATCAGCCGCGCCCGGCGCTCGGCGCTCGACAGCCCGCGCTCGCGATCGTTCTCGCTCAGTCGCTTGAGGCGGGCGGACACGAGCGCTTCGAGCAGGCCGTTCGCGGACTTGCCCGCGCTCGCGTCGGCTATCTCGGCGAGGCTCAGTCCGGAGCGCTGTTTGCTGCGCAGCTGCGCTCTGCTGAGCCCGAGGTAGGCGGCCGCGACCGCGGTCTCGCTCGGGTCGGCGGGGATGCGCGCGCGCCCACCTGCGGCGGCGGAGCTCGGGCGGCTGTGGTGGCCGCTCCCGCCGGCGCTGAGGACAGCGAGGAGCACGCCCGCGATCACCAACGCCGCGGCGAGCGCTACGAACATGTTCCGCTTGCGTGTCCCGCTCATGTGCTCGAACGCTTGCCACCGCGCTTCGAACGCGCGCCACCGCGCTCCGAACGCGCGCGACCGCGCTCGGCGGGCGCCGGGCGGTCGCCCGGGTAGGCTCGTCCGCTTGGGGTCATTTGCTTGGGCTCACACGCGTGTTGTCTCTCGACGGCGATGTCGTAAATCGTCGATGGCGCATATAGGCTAAGCTCACAGCCGGTCGCCCGTCGCATACCCGTCCGATCGGAGGGGTACGACAAGTCGGCCAGCCAGCCAGTCTCGCACGGCGCCGACCGCGCCAGAGCCCGCCGGGGCACCTCGGCGGGCATCTGTTCGTGCTGCCAAACCTGCTCATTTCGTGATATGCTCCCGGCTTCCACGCCGGGGGTGGCGGAGGAGGGGGCCCTGAAGCGACCCGCGGGTAGCTGAACAAGTCGTTTACAAGTGGCCAGATCTAGCTCAACCGGCCTTTCAAGGCGAAAGCGAGGACCTAGGAGAATGAGAAGCGTCAGGAAGATAGTGATCGGGCTTATCGCGGCGGGATGCGTCATGGGGACGTTCTCCGCGTCGGCGTTCGCCAAACCGAAAGAAAAACTGATCTTCGGCAAGTTCGTGGCGAGCACCAGCGGCAAGGCCACGGGCAAAGGCACCGTGAGCGCGCTCACCCTCGGGCCGTACAGGTTCACCGGCGAACTGATAGGCGAAGGCGAATACGGACCTATATGCAAGCACATAGCGTCCACGTCCAGAGGCGAAGTGGAAGAAGGCGAATCGGAAACCTTCACCCAGGACGTCAAATTTGAACACTGCATCACCTACAGGGCGGCCGGAAACGACTCCGGAGGCCTCAAAGAAAAGCTGTCCGCGAGCTTCACGCTCGGCATCACGTTCCACTCGAACCGCTCGGGCGAACTCGGGCACCCGGAACCTGAATCGGCGACCATCGAAGAAGCCCCGGTGATGTTCAAAGCGAGCCACAGCGAGTGCAAGGTGGTAATTCCCTTCCAGCACGTGCCACTCAAATCGGGGGGCAAACTCGCCGAAGAAGGATACGAAGAATTCGAAGCGGCGCTGTACGAAACCGAAGAACAATCGCTTGAAGGCAAACCGAAAGCGGAGAAAGAATTCGGGGAATTCCGCGACCGGCTGAACATCGAAACGGCGTTCAAGAAAGTCAAAAGCGAGGTGCCGGAGCACAACGGCTGCTTGACGAGCAAAGAAAAAGAAGCCAAGCACTACGAAGAAGGCGTGATCAAGATCGATCTCGAAAAAATCACGCTCAAGGATGGCAACATCTCCTTCGTACCGCCCGAAGAAGAAGAATAGGTCTGTAAGTCTGTAAGCAGCAACGCAGTACCCACGGAGCGTGGGGAGGGCGGCCGCCCGAGCGGCCGCCTCTCTCCGCGCTTCGGCGCTTTTCCTAGGTCTGTCTCGGTGTCCGGTTCTCGAGGCGGGCGCGCGCCGCGGGAAGCTAGCTCGCGGCGCCGGCCAAGACGGGCGTGCACTGACGCGCCTGCTTGGACTGGTACATCGCGGTGTCGGCGCGCTTGACGAGCTCCTCCGAGCTGATCGGTTGTGCGCCCGAACACGCGACGCCGACGCTCGCGCGCAGCTCGGCGGTCCCGCAGGAGAGCTCGAAGCTGCCGGTGAGCGCTTCGCAGATGCGATCGGCCGCGCGCATCGCCATGTCCGCGCCGGGTATGTCGCGGAGCACGATCAGGAACTCATCGCCGCCGAGACGACCGACGACGTCGCTGTCGCGGCTTGCGAGTTTCAGGCGCTCCGCGACGAGCACGAGCAGCTCGTCGCCGGCGGCGTGCCCGAGCTTGTCGTTGACGGGCTTGAACTCGTCGAGATCGACGTACACGACGCCCGTGCACGCGGAGTCCTCGCGCTCGAGCTCGAGCTCGAGCTCGCTGAGCACGGAAGAGCGGTTGTGGCAGTGGGTGAGCGTGTCGAAGGTGGCGCGGCGCTCGAGCTCCTGGCGTGCGCGCGCGCTGTCGGTGATGTCGAGCACGCACGTGATCGCGCCGATCACGTCGCCGCTGGGACGCAGCAGCGCCCGCAGGCTCATGAGCGCCCGCCGCCAGGTGCCCGACGGCAGCGTGATGTCGACCTCGATGTCGTGGTCGACGCCCTCGCGCAGCACGTGCTCGAGAGCGCCGTCGAGCTCGGCGACGCTCTCGTCGGTGAGCGTGCTGAGCAGGGCCGTGGCCGAGGGCGCGACATCGGGCGCGGGCGAATCGGGCTCGAGCTCGCTGGGCCCGTAGTGGCGCGCGTCGGCGAACTCCGAGCCGCCGGGCGCCGCGGGCGCATCCGCCGTGTCGGTGCCATAGAGGATCTCGATCAGCCGCGCGTTGTTGTACACGACGTTGCGATCGGTGTCCACGTGCAGCAGCCCGACGGGCATCGCGGCGGTCAGCCGCCGCAGCAGCTCCTCGCGTTCCTGGAGGGCTTCCTGGGCCTGCATCTCGGCTGAGATGTCGATGATCTCGACGAGCACGTAGTTGTGGTCGGGGTGGTTGAGCAGGTTGCGCAGCGTCGTGTCCACCCACATCCAGGTGCCGTCCTTGCGCCGGCGACGCAGGCGTGTCTGCTGGTCGCGCCCGGTCGACAGCACCGCCAGCCAGCCCTCGACCGCGCGGCCCTGGTCGTCGGGGTGGATCTGGTCGAGCACCGATTTGCCGAGCAGCTCAGCCTCGGTGTAGCCGAACATCTCGGTGAACGCCTTGTCGCACGCGAGCACCTTTGCGCCTTCGTCCTCCATCAGCGAGCAGAAGCGCGGCGCCGCGGGCGTCAGCTCCTCGGCCTCGCCCGCCCCGTCGGCCTGCTCGTCGCTGGGGATGACCACACCGAGCAGCACGCCGTGCATTTCGCGCAGATCCAGGAAATGCAGCGTCGTCCAGGTCGAGGGTTTGCGCAGCAGCCGGACTTTGTCGGCCGCCGCGCCGTCCTCCTGCACGCGCAGCCACAGCCGCACGACCGTCGCGCGGTCGGCTGCGACGACGTTGTCGACGAGCGCGCGACCCTCGACCAGGCCCTGGCCCCACAGCCCGATCGACTGCGGCACGGGCACGATCAGGCCGTTGCCGGCGAGCCCGCAGACGAGCGCGTCCGGGTGCTCGCGCAGCAGCGCTTCGGCGCCTTTGGCAACAGCGTCTACGCCCTTGGCCATTTCCTGGCCCCCCTGTGCAATGGAAGTTTCCACGTCGTCGTCGGGATCGGCCCCGGGGCACGGGCGCATGAGCCCTGAAACCGTCGCTGGACACGATGACGAGGATGCGCCGCCGCCGCCCGCTGCGCCTCCGGCGGGCGCCCTTGACCTTCTCAATAAAGTTGATATACTTGATGAACATCGCTCGTGAACGGCGGTCGGACCGGATCGACCGGCGTCCGCCGCGAACGGGGCGGTGTGACCCACCTGACGTTTCTCTCCTCCCTGGAGAGCGCCCCGCGGGGCGTTCTCCAACCCTCCACACAGGACTGGGCCGGCTCCCCCTCGCCGGCCCAGTCCGTCTGGGGGAGCGCGCCGGCGCCGTTGCGCAGCGGCAATCCCTGAGAGGATGCGGCGATGGACCGCGGATCGCTGGTGCAGCTGCCGGAGGTGTTCAGCGCTGCGCAGCCGCGCTCGCAGGCCAGGCACGTGATGGGGATCGACGGCGGCGCGACGAAGACGCTCGCCGCCGTCCTGGACCTCGAGCACAAGCGGCTGCATCTGGGGCACGGCGGGCCGAGCAACGAGGACGCGGTCGGCACGCAAGTCGCCGTGCACGCTCTGCTGGGGGCCGCGGAGGAGGCGATCGCGGCGGCGGGCATCGCCTCGAGCGAGCTCGGCGCGGCGGTCCTCGCGATCGCGGGGACGAACACCGAGGACGTCGCGCGGCGCGTGCGCCAGGCGCGCCCGGACGCGTGGATCGTCGTCAACGACGTGCTCGGCGCGTGGGCGGCGGCGACCGGCGGCGGCCCGGGCGTGGCGGCGATCGCCGGGACGGGCTCCAACGTCTTCGGCGTGGGCGGCGAGGGCGAAAACGCGCGGGCGTGGCGTGCGGGCGGTTGGGGTCATCTGCTCGGCGACGAGGGCTCGGGCTACTGGCTCGGGGTGCAGTCGATCAAGGCGGCGCTGCGCGACCGCGAGGCGTCCGGCCCGCCGACCGCGCTGAGCCAGGCGGCGCCCGTGTTCTTCGGCGAGCCGAGCGTGGAGGCGGTCGCCCAGAGCGTTTACAGCAAGCCGTTGACCAAGGGCCAGATCGCGGCCTTCGCGATTGAGACGGCGAAGCTCGCCGAACAGGGCGACGCGGTCGCGTGCGAGCTTTACGAGCGCGGCGCGCGCGAGCTGAGCGAGCAGATCGCGGCGGTCATCCGCCAGACCGGCCTGGGCGAGGCGCCCGACGGCGAGCGCGAGTTCCCGGTCGGCCTGATCGGCAGCGCGTACAAGGCGGGCGCGGTGTTCATCGAGCCGCTCACGCGCGCGATCCACGCCTACGCGCCGCGCGCGCGCGTGAGCACGGTCCAGATGGCTCCGGTCGGCGGCAGCCTGTTGCTGGCGGCAAGGGCGTGCGGTCGCGGCGAGGCGATCGCCGCGGGCGAGCTCACGCCGCTGATCGACGCGGCGCTGCGCAGCTGAAGCGGTCAGCCGACGGACCGGCGGGCGGCGCGCTCGCCCGCCGCGCCTCGCCCGCCGCGCGCCGCCGCGCCGCACGGCTCACTCGCCGGTGCCGCCGGTCGCGTGCAGGCGCGCCTCGATCTCCTCGCGCGCGCCGATCGCGCGCGCGCCCGCGCCGCGCATGCGCACGGCGGCGGCCGCGTTGGCAAAGCGCGCGGCGTGCGCCGCGGCCAGGCCATCGCCGAGGGCGATGAAGAAGGCGGCGGCGAACACGTCGCCGGCGCCCAGGTCCTCGCCGGGTGCCTCGAGCGCCGGCACGTCCACCTCGAGCTCGTCGCCGCCCGGAGCGATCAGGAGCGTCGGGTCGGCCGCCGCCGTGATCGCAATCCGCGCCCCGCAACGGGTGGCGGCGAGGATCAGCTCCGCGCAGCTCGCGCGCTCGTGCCGGCTCATGACGATCGCGTCGCAGCGCGCGGCCACGGCCGCGGCCCGCTCGGACGGCCGTGCCGGCCCCATCTCGCCGCCCTGGCTCCACGCGCGCGCGAGGCCCTGAGGCGTGAGCCCGACGAAGGCGACGCGTCCGCGCCATGCGCCGGGCGTCTCGCGGGCGACGGGCGCGAGATGCAGGATGGCGGTGTCCAGGGCGAGGTCCTCCGGCATCGGCCCCGCCCACGCGAGCACGCGCTGGCGGCGCTCGGCGCCGCGGCCGGCGGTCGCGAGCGTGGTCGTGTGCGCGGCCGGCAGGACGCGCAGGTCGAGCTCGCGCGCGTAGGGCTCGAGCAGCAGCTCGATCTCGCCCGCGCGCCCGCGCGTGAGGATCAACGTCCGCCGCCCGAGACGCGCAGCCTGCACGGCGCTGTAGAAGGCGCTGCCGCCGGGCTGGCGGGCGCCATCGGCGAGCACGTCGATGGTCACGTGGCCGACGGCGGTGTAGTCGTAGTGCAAGTCGAGGTTCACCCTGCTCGCGCGAGCTGTGGGAAAATACTCGACGCCGTCACCGGCTGCGCGGCGCCGGCGGCCCGGCCGGCGCGCCGATCGCGTCATACCGAGTCGAACGCGCCAGCCGATTGTTGTGCTTGCCGAGACCGATGATTCCGAACGTCGCTCACAGCCCTAGGGTGCGACTCGCGCTCGTAGCGCTGCTGTGCTGCGCGGGCGCCTGGCTCGGCCCTGCTGCGGGCGCGGGCGCCGCCGGCCGATCTGCGGGCGCCGCCGGCCGTCGTGCGGGCGCCGGCCACTCTGCGTACCCGGCGGGCGCGACGCGTCCGGCGTTTGTCCCGCGCCGCTCCGAATACGCGCACGCGCGGGCCGCTGCGCGCCGGCGCGCGCGGGCGGCGGGTGCGAGCGGCGGCTCGGCGACGCCGCCGGCGCCGAGCACCCCCTCCAAGCCGAGCGGCTCGCCCAAGCCGGGGACCTCGACGACGCCGGCGAAGGGCAAGCGCGCGAAGCCGAAGAAGCCGAAGCTGCCGGTCCTGCACGGCAACCCCGCGCGGGCGCTGGTGGCGTTCGAAGCGATGCAGAAGAGCTTCTACATCGCCGGCTCCGGCCTGTATGAGGGCGAACCGTTCTCGTATCTGTGGCCGTTCTCGCAGGCGCTCGCGGCGACGGTGAGCGTCGCATACATACCGCACCTGGGGGCGACGCTGGGGCGTGACGTGGCAAAGGAACTGGACGCGCGCCTGACGGGCCTGAACTCGTATCTGGACACGGACAACTCGGGGGCGGGCGAAGGCGTGTACACGAGCACGCTGGCGGCGTTCGACGGCACGGTCGTGCCGCCCACCGGGCCGGGAGGAACGAAGTACTACGACGACAACGACTGGGTGGGAATCGAGCTGGCGCGCCTGTACCAGCTGACGCGCAAGACTGCGCTGCTGGGCAGCGCCGAGGGGATCATGGCGTTCGAGATGGCGGGCTGGGATGAAAAGCCGGGCCTTGCGTGCGAGGGGGGCATCCCGTTTTCGAACGCGCTGAGCAACGGCGAACGCAACACGGTGACGACCGCCCCGGCGGCGGAGCTGGGGGCGCTGTTGTACAAACTGACGGGCGACGAACAGTACCTGCAGTTCGCGGAGAAAGCCTATGAATGGGTGCGCAGCTGCCTGCAGCAGCCGGCGAACCTGTACGCGGATCACATCGGCGACAAAGGCGTCGTGGAACCTGCGCTGTGGAGCTACAACCAGGGCTCGATGATCGGCGCGGGGACGCTGCTGTACCAGGCGACGGGCAACTCCGGATATCTGTGGCAGGCCCGCCAGACGGCGGCGGCGGCGCTCGCGTACTTCAACCTCGAACGGCTGGTCTCGGAAAACCCGTTTTTCGTGTCGGTGTACCTGCGCAACCTGATGTACCTGGACTCGGTCACGCACGACCCGCCGGGGCCGTCGCTGGCGCAGGAGTACGTCAACTATGCGTGGCAGAACGAGCGCCTGAGCGACTACCTGTTCGTGACGGGCACGCCGCCGGCGACTGGGCTGCTGGCCCAGGCGGCGATCGTGCAGGTGTACGCGCTGCTGTCGATTCCCGCGAGCGACTACTTCTAAGAATCAAACGCCCGCCCACCCGCCCCCTCAGCCCGGGCGCGCGCGCCGACCGGCGGGGTCGCGTCGTTGGGATAGTAGGCTGTGTGCGGTGAGCGAGGCTGCGAACCTGACGACGGCCGATGGCTTGGCGGCGATGGAGGCGGAGCTCGCGGTCCTGGAGGGCGAGGGCCGGCGCGAGATCGCAGCGCGCATCAAGACGGCGCGCGAATGGGGCGATCTGAAGGAGAACAGCGAGTACCACGACGCCAAGAACGAGCAGGCGCACCTGGAGACGAAGATCGCGCGCCTGCGCGAGAAGATCTCGGGGGCGGTGGTCGTCGCGGACGCGCCCGCAGGGGAGGGCGAGGTCGTCGGCTTCGGATCGACGGTCGTGGTCCGCGACGAGCAGGGCGTGGAGCAGACGTGGCGGATCGTGAGCTCGCACGACGCCGCCCCGCGCGAGGGCAGGCTGTCGGCCGAATCGCCGATGGCGGCGGCGCTGCTCGGCCGCACGCCCGGTGAGCGGACGGCGGTCACGCTGCCGCGCGGCAAGCGCACGCTGACGGTCGTCAGCGTCCGCTGAGCCGCGTCTGGCGGCGGCGCGCGTCCGGCGCACGCTGACGGTCGTGAGCGTCCGCTGAGCCGCGTCTGGCGGCGCCGCGTCAGGCGCGCGCCGCGCGTCGAAACTCGCTGCGCACTTCGCGCATGAAGCTCGGCGGCTTCGCGCGGTACAGCCGCTTGCCCTTGCGCAGCGCGCGCTTTTTCAGCGTGCGCCGGCGCTTGGCGATCGCTCGGAGCAGCAGCTTGCGCGTGCGCCGCCCGGTGCGCCATAGCGCAGCGCGCTCCCGCGCCGCGGCCGCCGCGCCCGCGCCCGCACCGGCGCCCGCGCCCGCACCGGCGCCCGCGCCCGCACCGGCACCGGCGCCCGCGCGGGCGCCCGCGCGGCGATGCTTGCGCGCGCCCGCGGCGCGCAGGTGCGCGGCGAGCACCGCCAGGTCGTGCTCCTCGCCGAGCAGTTCGCCGAGCTCGTCGGCGCCGGCGGCGAGCTTGCGCAGCCGCTTGGCTGCGCGCGCGGGCGGCGCCGGGCGCTTGCCGTTGCGCGAGTCCCTTGCGCCGTCTGCGCCGGGGGGCTCGCGCCGCCCGAGCATTTCGGCGGCGTAGCGCAGGTCCTTGACGCGTTTGCGCCACATGTGCAGCGCGAGCGTGCGCTCGCCGCCGCCGCCGCCGCGCGCGAGGCGCCGCTCGCGCGTACGCCCCTGCCGGTACAGACGCTGGAGCTCGGCGTCGATCAGCTGGACGCCCTCGGCGCGGGGCAGCGCCCACGCGGATACGCGCCAGCGCAGCGCGTGCAGCTCGCCGAGCAGCTCGGCGCGGGCGGCGGGATCGGCGAGCGTGAGCTGCTGCACGCGCGCGCTCTCGCTCGCGACGCGCCGGCGCAGCTCGATCACCTCGCTGCTGCGTGCGAGCTTGCGCGGGTGGCGCTCGACGAGGGCGTCGAGCGTCGCGAGCATGACCGTCGCGTCACGCGCGCCCGACAGCCGGCGGGCGACCGCGCGCAGCGTGTCGGTCTCGCGCGCGTACGCGCGCGGCCCGAGCTCGTGTGCCAGCAGGCGCAGGAGTGCGCGCAGGCGCTTGATCGCCTTGCGGGTCTCGTGTACGGCCTGCTCGTCGGGCGCGCCGCGCTCGCGAGCGCCCGCGTGATCGCTCGCGCCGAGCAGCGCGAGCGCGAGGTCGAGCTGGGCGAGTGCCATGCGGCGCAGGCCCGGGCCGAGCTGCTCGTGCGGCGCGAGCCCAAGCCGCTCGTCGAGCGTGCGCAGGCGCGCGCGACGGCGCTCGCGCTCGGAGCGTGAGATCGCGAGCCCGACGCCTACGAGCAGGCTCGTGGCGAGGGTCGCGGCGAGCGGCGCCACAATGGAGCCGTGTCGAGCCTTCCGCGCGCCCCATGGTGGACCGTGCGCCGTGCGGCGAACCGCAAGCCGGCGACGTATCGGTGTCCGTTCTGTGGTCGTCATCTGGCCGCTCTGAGCGAGCATATGCTGATCGCCCCGGAAGGCGACACCCGCCGTCGCCGCCACGCGCATACGGAGTGCGTCGTGGCTGCCCGCGAGCGCGGCCAGCTGCTGCTGCGCGAGGACTGGCTGCGCTCGCAGGCGCGCGGCCCGTCGCTGTGGTCGCGGCTGTTGCGCCGCGGCTGAGGAGTCGCGCCGCAGCCCCGGCTGAGGAGTCGCGCCGCAGCCCCGGCTGAGGAGTCGCGCCGCAGCCCCGGCTGAGGAGTCGCGCCGCAGCCCCGGCTGCGCTACGCCGGCGCGGTGTGCTTGCGCGGCCGCGCGCGCCTACAGCCTGCTGGGCACGCTCGTCGAGGAGGCGGGAGGGATCGGGTCGAGGGCGGTGAGCTTGCCGTCGTCCAGCTGAAAGCGAACGGTCGCCTGACCGCCGCCGGGGCTCGACGGCGGGTCGCCCGGACGGTACAGCGGGTAGCCGAGCGTGACTTCGGTGTCGCCCTGGGAGATCACCTCGACGGTCGCGCTCGGTTCCTTGGTGTCGGTGCCGATGTAGCGGTCGCCGACGAAGAAGAACGCCTGCTGGTCGTAGCCGTCGTTCGAGCCGCTCTTGGCGCCGACGAGCACCCGCAGCGTCTGCTCGGCGTGGTACTGAGAGGTTTCCCTGGCCGTGTAGCCGTGGGCTTGGAGCACGGCGAGCGCCTGCGCGAGCCCTTCCGTCCGGGTTTCCTGATGGGTGAACGCGGGCTCGGTCGCCGTGCGCGTGGTTTGCGACGGCGCCGAGGTCCCGCCGGCTTCGCTTGCGGGCGTCGAGGAGGTGCTCGCGGGCGGGGGCGTCGTGGCGGTGCTTGCCGTCGTAGCGGTGCTCGCGGGCGTGCTCGACCCGGAAGCGGAGCTGGTGGCGGGGGCGCCTGCGACAGACACGGTCTTCGTCCCCGACCCGCAGCCGCCGAGGGCGGCGCCTGCGCAGCAGCCGAGCACGAGCGCGGCGAGCGCGCCGATCGAGCGACGTCTCATAACGGCCATCGTATTGACGCCGCGCGCGGGCTCCGGTCGGCGCGTTGCACGTCATCGATCGTATAACTATAGATATACGGAGTTGTAAGTCGACCACTCCCGCGCGCCCGCCGGCGGCAGGCGGGCGGCGAGCTCCGCTTGGCAAGTCACGTTCGCGAACGGCGTCGATGACCTTGCGGCGAGGCGCGGGCGGGTGCGCGCGGAGCTCGGCGACGGCGCGTGAGCGACGCCGCGCTGAGCTACGATCATCGTCAGAGCGATGTCCGCTCCATCAGCACAGACGCCGGACCCCGCCGCGCGCCGTCACGCGGCGAAGGCAGCTAGGCGCGACCCCAAGGAGCTCGCGCGCGGCGGCGCGATGCTCGTGTTGAGCGCGATCGTGATCGCGTTCGCGCTGCTCAACCTCAAACAGGTGCGCGTCGATTGGATAGTCGGCTCGGGCCACGCGCCGCTGATCATCGTGATCGTGATCTCGCTGCTGATCGGGATCGTGCTCACGTACTTTGCCGAACGCCTGTCTCGCAGGCGACGCGGCTGACGGGCGGGCGCTCCTCGGTGAGGATCTCCGCGGCGGCGTCCGCGCCGAGGTGCGGCGCGAGCACGACGTACGCGAGGTAGTCCGAGAGCGCGACCAGCAGCGGGATCCGCCCGGCGCCGACCTGGCAGCGGACCGTGTGCCAGATCGCGCCGGCGACCGCCTCCGCGGTCAGCCGGCTTCGCGCCTGCGCCGGCGCCCCCTCGATCAGCAGCGTGGCGATGCTGTGGGCGAGGTCGTCGATCCGCTCGCGCGCGGCGGGCCCCGCGAAGAAGCCCTCCTGGGCGAGCGTGCGCGCGTGCAGCGGATGATCGGCCAGGTAGCGCATCAGCTCCGCGAGCACGCTGCGCACGGCCTGCGGCCACTCCTCGGAGACGAGCTCGGGGTCGGCCGCGATCGCGAGCAGCTCATCGCCGATCATGTCGAGCGCCGCGAGGTAGCACTCGTCCCGGCCGGCGAACAGCTTGCAGAACGCCTCGATCGACACGTTCGCCTCATCGGCGATCTGCGGCGCGCTCAGCGTGGCGTAGTCCTCGCGCGTGGACAGCCGCAGGATGCTCTGCAGCACGCGCGTGCGCTCGTCGCGGCTGCTCGCTTCGGCGCCCCCGCGGCCGTGGCCGTAGATCGCGGCTATTTCGCGGACCCGCACGCTCAGCGCGGCGGCCATGCTCTCGGCCATGCGCTCGGCGGCAGGGGTCTGAAACAGCAGCGTCCAGCCGAGCATCTCCTCGACGACGTCCGGGCGCTCCCCGGCGGGCTCGCGCCGCAGGAACGCCGAGGCCACGCCGTGCAGGCCGCCGGCGATGCAGCGGACGATCGGCGTCGGCAGCGCGACCGCGCCCGCGGTCTGGGCGAAGCTCTGCGCGAGCATGTGTTCGCAGGCGCCCGTCGCCTGGCGCAGTCGCAGCACGCCGGGAACGCCGGCGGTCTGCGCCTCGAGCACCACCAGCACGGCCGCCTTGCGCTCCTCGAGCGTCATCCGCGCGAAACGCCGGAGGCTCGCGCGCACCCGATCCTCGAGCGTGCCGTCGGCCGCCAGATACGCCCGGCGGACGTGCTGGAGCTCGCGGCGCGCGATCAGGTCGAAGGTCGCGATGAAGCACTCCTGCTTGTTCGCGAAGTGCTCGTAGAAGGAGCGGCGCGAGACGCCCGCGAGCGCGATCACCCGCTTGACGCTCGTCCCCCTGTAGCCGCGGCTGGCGACCGCCTCGATCATCGCCCCGTGGATCCGGGTTCGTTGATTGTGGACGACCTCGTCGCGCGCGAGCCGGTGCGGCCCGTGCGGCAGACGCTTGTACAGCGGGGCGACGCGCGGGGGGCCGACGCGCGCCGGATCCTCGCCGGTGCGCGCGGATGGCTCGCCCCCCCGCGCGCGCGCCGCCGACGACGTCCTACGTCCCGATTCCATTCAACCTCCCTGAATGATCTTCCCTCGGAAAATGTTTCTAACCAGTCGACTGCTGTCATTGCGCTGGCTGGACACATCATTTCATGTCAGCAGTTTTTTGTCTACAGGGTTCGGGATCGTGCAACAGCTCGGCGATCCAGGCTGTTCGTATGTTCAGCGCGATTCGGCAATTCCATACGCCCGCGTGTGCGCGGGGTCAGCGCAGGCGCCCGCCGCCGGTCGTGCGCGCGGGATCCGCGGGCCGGGTCTGCGGCGGGCCGGGTCTGCGCGCGCACGCGCGGCCTGCGTGCTCAGTGCGCGACGACCTTCAGCGCCAGGATCGCCAGTCCCAGCGTGGCTCCCGCGGCGGCGTCCAGGACCAGCTCGCGCGGGCTCGCCCGCGCCCGCAGCCCCGCCAGCAGCTCGAAAGCCACCACGCTTGCGGCGGCGCACCACAGCGCCGCCAGCACCGCCGTGTGCTGGCCGGCTCCGCTGACCCAGCCGATCGCGATCGCGCCCAGCGGCAGCGCCGCGCCGCACAGGATCGACCAGTCCTCGCCCACGGCGCTGGCCAGGGCGGGCACCGTCAGGCGCTCGCCCTCGGTGATGCGCCGGCCGAGCAGGCTCGTATAGGCGTGCGCGAGCCAGTACAGCGCCGCGGCGATCGCCGCCGAGCCCAGCGTGTCGGCGAAGCTGTCGTGCTGGCCCGACTCGGCCGCCAGCAGCGCGCCGATCACGATGATCCCGTAGACCGCCCCGCCGGGGTTGGCCGGCCCGATCCGCTCGGCCAGGCGCGTCAGCGCACCGCCGGGCGCGGGGGCCGGAGGATCTGGCGTCGAGCTCTCGATCCCGGGATTATCCGCGGCGGGTCAGCGGATCAGCACGGCCTGGCTGTAGGCGGACATGTGCGCGCCGTCGAACACGCGCACGAGCGCCTCATACACCCCCCGGTGCACGCGCACCACGCGGCTGAAGCGCGAGCCGCCGGCGCCCGCCGGTTTGACGACCGTGCCCCCCTGGTTGACCGAGCGGCCCGGACGCAGCAGCTGAAAGCCCACCAGCGCGCCCACCTCGGCCGGCGCGACCGTTCCGTACAGGCGGGCGTAGCCCCGCCTGCGGGTGGCCCCGACGTGGAGGGTGACCCGCACCGCCACGCCCTCGGTCAGGATCGCGCTGGAGACGACCGGCTGGCCGATCGTCACGACGCGCAGCTGCGCGTTCTCCAGCAGGCCGAGGAAGGGGAAGGAGAAGCCGCCCTGGGCGTTGGTCAGCTCGGGGTTGCCGACCGCCTGGAAGCCCGCCGTGTACGGGAACGGGTTGGCCTGCAGCTCGATCGGGTGTCCGCCCGCGCCGGTCCCCGACAGGGTCCCCTCGACCAGGAACGGGCTGCCGAACTCGACCGGGTTGGGCGCCCCGGCGATCGCCAGCGACAGCGGCACGCGCGCCGTTTTGAACGAGTAGATCGCGCCCGCGCTCGCCCCCGCCGGGCTGCTCGCGAGGATCCTGTAGTAGTAGGTGCTCACCGGCGCAAGCCCCGTGAGCACCTGCACGACCTTCACGTAGCCGGTCCCCGACCCCACGGGCGCGAGCGACGTCTGCGCCCCGAGGCCGCGCGTGCTGCCGTACTGGACGACGTAGTCGGTCGCCTCGCCGTTCGGGTCCACGTAGCCGCTGACCGTCGCCGTCGAGTAGCTCACGCCGCTCGCCGCGCCCGTGCTCGCGGCCGGGGGCGTGGCGGCCGCGGCGGCGGTGGCCGCGCAGGCGAGCGCCAGCGCCGCCGTGCACACGGTCAGCGCCGGCGCCCGCCCGCGCAGCGGGCGGCGCGCCGCGCGCAGGGCGCGGGCCGCGAGCTTGGCGCGGGCCGCGCGCAGGGCGCGGGCGCGGTGCCCGGGGGACGGGTCGGTGAAGAGCTGCGGGCGCATGGGGCGGGTTTATCCGGACCTGTGCCGGTTCAAACACGGGCGCACGCCCGGCGGAGCGGCCATGGCCGGTCGAATCGACGAACGAGCCCACGAAAGAAGCGCAAGTCCGCGCGCGTTCCGTAGACACCGAGGCCGCCACCGGATGCACAAATCCTCCCATCCCCGCCTGACGCTGACGTCGCTCGCGATCGCAACGGCCGCACTGCTGATCGGCGGCGCAAGCTCGGCGGGCGCCAGCTCGAGCATCGAAGCGGTCTGGTCGTTCGGGGGCGGCCAGATCGCCGTCGTCCCGCTTGCGAACGGGACGTTCGAGGGCACCGTCGTCGCCCCGATCAAGTTCGCCGAATGCGTGCACCCGGAAGGCCAGGAGATCTGGAAAGACGTCACGCTCCGGCCGGACGGCTCCTACTGGGGAGGGCACCAGTGGTATTTCGCGGGCTCGGACTGCACCGAGAACCCGGAACCCGGCCCGACCGCCTGGCGGGTGATCGAAGAACCCGACGGCTCCAAGTACCTCAAAGTCTGCTTCAGCGAACCGGGCACGACCCAGCCGACGATCGCCCCCGACGGCTCGGTCGAAGACGTGCAATGGGGCTGCCGTGACTCGGCCCTGATCGCGCCGCTTCCGCCGCTTGAACCAAGCCCGTCCACGCCCACGAGCCAGACCACGCCGACGTCGACGTCCACCACCGGCTCGAGCTCCGGAAACGCCTCCTTCATCCAGCGCCAGCTTCCGGCGGCCAAGCGGTGCCTGAGCGCGAGAGACTTCCCGATCCACCTCGCCGAGCCGCAATACGATCCGTTCAAGACGATCAGCGTGACGCTCAAGGGCCACGCGATCAAGACGCGGCGCAAGGGCAAATACGTGGTGGCCACGATCGATCTCGAGGGCCTCCCTCCCGGCGCCTTCACGGTCAAGATCAAAGCCACGACCGTGCTCGGCGTGCACCTCTCGGGCAGCCGCACGTATCACACGTGCGCGAAGAAGCCGAAAAAACACAAACCCTCCAAGCTCAAGGTGAGCAAATAGCGCCCGGCGCCGGCGGAAGAAGCCCGCGCTTCGAGCGTTGGTAAGAGCGATGCCCAGCTTGCCGGTAAATAGAGGATCACGTCGGATGCGAACGCGCGCGGCGCTCGCGCTCGCGATCGCGGCGTCGATCGTGCTGCTCGTCGGGGTGGCCGGCGCAGGCGCCGCGTCGAGCATCGAAGGGATCTGGTCCTTCGACGGCGGCGAAGTCGGCATCAAGCCCGAACCCAACGGCACATTCGTGGGCATCGTGGTCAAAACGATCAGGTTCGCCGAATGCCCTCATGACGAACGGGAAGTGATGTGGACGGACATAACGCCGCAGGCCGACGGCTCCTACTGGGGCGACCACCAGTGGTTCTACCAGGGTCCGAACTGTGTCAAGAACCCCCAGCCGGGCAAGACCGCCTGGCGCGTCATGGAAGAACCCAGCGGTTACAAGTACCTGCGCGTCTGCTTCAGCGAGCCGGGCGCCACGCAGCCGACGATCGCCCCCGACGGCGAAGCCGCGGCGGACACCTACGGCTGCGTCGACTCCACGCTGATCGCTCCCCTGCCCACGTCGTCGAGCTCGCCGGCCGGCGCCGCGGGCTCGCCGGCCACCACCGCGGGCTCGACCCCCGGCCCCGGCGTGCAAGGCGAAAAGGAGACTCTGTCGCTGCGCAGCGCCAAGCAGTGCGTGAGCGTCAGGCGCTTTCAGATTCACCTGCTCGAGCCCAAGCACGATCCGTTCAAGACCGTGCTCGTGAGGAGCAGGGGCCACAAGATCGCGACCGTGCGGCGGGGAGACTACGTCGTCGCGACGATCGACCTCGTGGGGCTCAAGCGGGGCGCGTTCACAGTCACGATCGACGCCACGACAGTCCTCGGCAACCACCTGTCGGGGACCCGCACGTACCACACGTGCGCCGAGAAGGCAAAAAAGAGCAAGCCTCGCAGCCTGCGCTGAGCGTGTGCGCCGGCGGAAGAACCCGCCGCGAGGCGGAGTTTATGTAGCGATGGACACGTTCTACGCGGCCTACGGCTTGAAGCTCGTCTCCTCGTTCCCGCTGGCCGGAATGCGGCCCGCGGCGCCGGCCGAGAGCGACGGTCCGCCGGCGCTCGCGCTCGCACTGCGCGATCCGCGCGAGCCGGACTTCGTGTGGAGCGGCTCGACCGCGGCGCCGGAGTGGCGCGGGCGCCTGGGCGACGGGCGCGAGCTGGCGATCGAGCGGGGGAGCGCCGGCGACCTGCTGTTCTCATACGGAGGCCTCGCGCGGTTTCGCCTCGACCCCGACATGCGCCGGCTCGACTGCGCGCCCCGTCAGTCGGGCCTGGACTGGCAGCGAGCGCTGATCGGCAAGGTGATACCGAGCATCAGCGTGATGCGCGGATATGAGGCCCTGCACGCCGCGGCAGTCGATTCGCCGGAGGGCGTGGTGGCGATCATGGGAGCGAGCGGCGCGGGCAAGTCCACGCTCGCACTCGAGCTGATGCGCCGCGGCTGGCCGCTGTTCGCAGACGATCAGCTCACGCTCTCCGACGACGCCGGCGCGGTCAGCGCCCACCCCGGCACGCCCCACATGAGCCTCGACATGCGGATGTCCGCGGAGCTCGACGAGCAGGCGCTGGGCGCGACCGTCGCAGTGCTCGCGGGCGAGCGCTGGCTGGCGGCGCGGGCGAGCACCGAACGGCCCCGCCCGGTGCGCATGCTGTGCGTGCTCGAACGAGGCCCGCGGCTCGGGCTCGAGCTCAGCGAGCTCCCCGACAGCCCGCTGGCGCTGGCGCCGTACATGCTGGGGCTCTCGAGTGAGCCCGAGCGCCAGCGCGCCCGCTTCGAGCTGTACGCGGACCTGCTGCAGTCAGCCGCGCTCGTGCGCTTGACCGCCGGATCGGAGCGCCCTCCCTCCGAGCTGGCCGACCTGCTCGAGCGCGCGTCCGCGAGGAGTCCGGGCGCGATCGCCGGGGCGCTCGCATGAGTGCCCGGCCGCTGCAGGTCGCCGAGCCGGAGCCGTGGTCGCGCGAGCCGGGGCCCGCCGCCGGCGGCCCGGCGCCGGCTGCCGAGGGGGCGGCGCCCCTGTGCCTGCGCGCGCTTCGCAAGCGCTGGCGCAAGGACCTGCCGCTCGTGCTCGACGACTTGGACCTCACGCTCGAGCCGGGGACCACGACGTGGGTGGGTGGACGCAACGGCGTCGGCAAGACGACCATGCTGCGCGTGGCGGCCGGGCTGATCGAGCCCGACAGCGGCAGCGCCGAGGTGTGGGGGATCGCCGCGCGCGAGAATCGCGTCCGCTACCAGCAGCTCGTGTCGTTCCTGCCCGCCGGAGACCGGGGGCTGTATGCGCGCCTGACGGTCACGCGCCAGCTCGAGTTCTGGGCGCGGATCGCGATGGTGCCGCGCGAGCGCTTCCACGAGACGGTCCAGCGCGCGATCTCCACGTTCGACCTCCAAGAGCTCGCAGACCGTCGCGTCGATCGGATGTCGATGGGCCAGCGCCAGCGGCTTCGGATCGCGATGACGTTCCTGCCGGATCCCGAGGTCGTGCTGCTCGACGAGCCGCTGACGAGCCTCGACACCGAGGGGACCGTGCTGATCCAGGCCGCCGTCGCCGAGGTGCTCGCCCGCGACGGCGCCGTGCTGTGGTGCTCGCCCAGCGGCGAGCACCTGGACATGAGCTTCGACGCCCGCTGGATGCTCGAGCGCGGAAGGCTGGTGGCGGCGTGAACGACGGGCTCACGGCCGGGCACGCGTTTCTCGCGGTCATGCGCCGCGACCTGCGCATCTACCTGTCCTATCGCACGCGCCTGGTCAGCCAGGTGTTGACGGCGCTGTTCAGCCTCACCCTGTTCTTCTACGTCTCGCGCCTCGTGCACGTGAGCGGGTTTGCCTCGCACGGCTCCTACTTCGGCTTCGTGGTCGTCGGGATCTCGCTGATCGGGGTCCTCTACTCGTCCTTCTCGATTCCCGAACTGGTGCGCCAGGAGCTGATCGCGGGCACATTCGATCGCCTGCTGCTGTCCCCGTTCGGCGCGATCCGCAGCGTGATCGCGATGTCGCTGTTCCCGATGATGTTCTCGTTCGCGCTCGCCACCCTGACGCTCGGCCTCGGCTATTTGATCTTCGGCCTGCAACTTCACTGGGCTACGGTGCCGCTGGCGATCCCGGTGATGCTGCTCGTGCTGCTCGCGTTCCTGCCATTCGGGATTCTGTTCGCGTCGCTGACGGTCGTGGTCAAGCAGGGCAGCGTGGGGACCAACTGGGTGATCGCGCTGCTGTCGATAGTCGGGGGGCTGTATTTCCCCGTCTCGCTGCTGCCCGGGTGGGTGCAGACGACCGCCAAGCTGCAGCCGTTCACCGCGGCGACCGACCTGCTGCGACACCTGCTGGTCAACAGCTCGCTGGGGCAGTCGCCGCAGACCTCGCTGCTGAAGCTCGTGGGCTTCGCGGTCGTGCTGCTGCCGGCGTCGATCTACGTATTGTCGCGCGCGATCAGCTTCGGCCAACGACGCGGAACGATCATCGAGTACTGATAGATGGGAGAGCTCAATATGGTCCCCGACACCGTGGCACGCAGCTCGTGGCTTCTGACATCCAAGGTCAGGGTTCCCCAGCACGTCGTGTATCGCAGCTTCCCGTCCGAGACGGTCGTGCTGAACCTCAACACCGGCAAGTACCACGGGCTGAACGCGACCGCCGGGCGCATGCTCGACGAGCTGGCGCGGGCGGCGTGTGTGCGCGACGCCGCGGTCGTGCTCGCCGAGGGCTACGAGCAGGAGCCGGGGGTCGTCGAGCAGGACCTGTGTGAGCTCTGCACCGCTCTGCTCGAGCGTGGCCTGATAGAGACAGATGGCAGCCCCCAGCCCTGAGCCGCCCGGCCTTGCAACGAGTCCGGCACAGGTCGCGAGCGGCCTCCGCGTCGAGCGTCTGAGCCAGGCCGAGCGCACGGCGCTCGCGCTCGAGATCCTCATCGCCTACGCCCGCGCCCGCCGGCAGCTGCGCAGGGCGCCGATCGCGGAGGTGGTGGGCGCGTTGCGCTCGCTGCCCGCCCGTCGCGTCGCCGCGGAGGGCGACGAGGCGCTGTTGCACGCACGCCGTCTCGGCCGGGCCGTCACGCGCCTGCTCGGGCTGCTCCCCGGCGACACGCGCTGCCTGGTTCGCTCGCTCGTGCTCACCCGGCTGCTGGCCAGGCGCGGCATTCCGGCCAAGCTCGTGATCGGCGCGCGCGCCGCGCCGGAGTTCCTCGCGCACGCCTGGGTCGAGTACGCTGGCGACCCGGTGCTCGACGTCGGCGACGGCTCGTTCGGCCGGCTGGTCGAGCTGTAGCGGCGATGCGCGCCACGGCCTTCGGGCTGGACGTCGAGTCGCGGACGCCGCTGTCGCTGCTCGCCGGAGCCTCGGCGGGACCCGGCGGACGTTCGCTGGCGCTGTGCGTGTGCGGCGAGGAGGAGCTCAGGAGTGATTGGCCGGCGGCGGCCGAGCTCGTGTGCGACGAACGCCAGCGCGACGGCACGGTGATCTTCCAGATCCACTGCGACCCGCGCGCCGGCTATCTGATCTGGGGCCCGCGCTTCGGCGCCTTCCGCCTGGCGGGCGACGGGCGCGAGCTTCGCTGCGCCCCGGACGGGCTGGCCGAGCACGTCTGGCAACGGCTGCTCGTCGCCCAGGTGCTGCCGTTCGCGGCGCTGCTGCAGGGGCTCGAGGTGTTCCACGCGAGCGCCGTCGTGTGCGGCTCCGAGGCGGTCGCCTTCCTCGGGCGCTCGGGCGCCGGCAAGACCTCGCTGGCGCTCGAGCTGTGCGCCCGCGGCGCGAGCTTCCTGGCCGACGACGTGCTCGCGCTGGAGCGCGCCGAGGGGCGCCTGCTGGCCCACCCGGGCACGCCCGTCGCGGGCATCGCGCGCGCCCGCGCCGGGGACGCGCTCGAGCCGCCGGCGCCGGCGCCGGGCGGCGGGGAGCTCGTCGCGGTCAACGAGCGCGAGCGGCTCGTGCGGGTGCGCGGCGCCGCCGAGCCGGCGTCGCTGTCGACGCTCCTGTTCCTCGAACGCCGCGAGGACGGCCCCGAGTCCCCGAGCTTCGTGCCCGCCGCGGACGCCCGGCAGCTGCTGGGCGCGACGTTCAACTTCGTCCTGTCCAGCCCCGAGCGCCTGCGCGGCCTGCTCGAGGTGTGCGCCCTGGCGGCACGGCTGCGCGTCGAGCGGATCGTGTGCGGGCCGGGCGCCGGCGTGGCCGAGCTGGGCGCCGCGGTCGAGCGGCGGCTGGGCGTCGGCTAGAGGTCGGCCGCGGCCGGGCGTCGCGCCAGGGCTTCGCCGAGGAGCCGCGCAGCTTCGGTGAGCCGCTGTTAGGCTTGAACGTATGCGAACGCTGGTGCTGGACCCTCCCACGGCGGGGCTCGGCGGTGTGCTCGAGCGTCGGCGCCGCTCCGGGCTGGATCGCCTGGATGAGATTTGGGAAGGCGTCTACCACATGGTTGCCGCCCCTTCTGGAGCGCACGCCACTATCGAATCGCAGCTTCACCGGCTGCTTGGCCCTCTCGCAATCGCCGTTGGCCTGACCATGATCGGCCAGAGCAATCTCGGTGAGTCAGAACGCGACTTCCGGGTGCCGGACAGCGCTCTGCACCGAGGCCGTCCGACCGGGGTGTGGCACCCGACCGCCGCGCTTGTCGTCGAGATCGTCTCGCCGGGTGATGAGAGCTGGGAGAAGCTTCCGTTCTACGCCGCGCACGACGTCGATGAGGTGCTGATCGTCGACCCGCAGGAGCGCTCGGTCAGCTGGCTGGCGCTCGCGGGCGGCGAGTACCGTCCGGTCGAGCACAGCGGGCTCCTGGATCTGGGAGCGCAGGGACTGGCCGAGCGCCTGGACTGGCCGGCGATCCAGCCCGCCTGACGTCCCACCTGCAGCGGCGGGCCGGTGACCAAGAGCGGCGTGCTCGCCGACCTGCCCGCGGCGGCGCGGAAGCGCGTCGTAGTTAAGCTCCCGCCATGACGCGCTGGCTCGTCGGGGTGTTCGATCCGAGCGCTCGCGCGGAGAGCTCGCGGCTGGCGGGCGCGCTCGAGCCGCACGAGGCGTCGCTGCTGGAGGCGGGCGCGCTGCGGGTGGCATACACCGGCCCGCCGCCCGCCACGGGCCGTCCGCTGTGCCTGCTTGACGGCTTCCTGGACAACGCCCGCGAGCTCTCGGCGGAGCTCGGGCTCTCGGCGCAGGCCGCGCCCGAGGAGCTCTTGGCGAGCGGCTGGCTTCGCTGGGGGGCTGAGCTCCTGCCGCGCCTGCGCGGCGACTTCGCGCTGGTGGTCTGGGACGGCGAGCGAGGCGAGGGGCTGCTGGCGCGCGACCAGCTGGGCGTGCGCTCGCTGTTCCTGCACGAGTCCTCCGGGGCGCTGGCGTTCGCCGGCGAGATCCGCCACCTGCTCGCGGCCCTTGCGCGCGCGCCGGCGCCCGACCCGGTGGGGGTGGCTCACTGGATTGCGATCAGCGGCCGGCCGGGCGCCGGGACCTTGTATGAGGGGGTGCGCAGGCTGGACCCGGGCACGGCGCTGATGCTCGGCGCAGACGGCGCGCGCGAGCGGCGCTACTGGGCCCCGCGTTTCGTCGAGCCGCTGGAGCTGGCGCACACGCAGCTGGTGGAGCGTCTGCGCTCGGGGATCGAGCTGGGGGTGGCGCGCAGGCTGAGCCCGGACGGGGTCACCGGCGTGCTGATGAGCGGCGGCCTGGACTCCTCGGCGGTGGCGGCGGTCGCGGCCGAGCGGGCCCCCGAGGGGACGGTCGCGGCGTACTCGGCGGAGTTCCCCGATCACCCCGCGGTCGACGAGTCGCAGCTGATCGAGCAGTTGAGGGGCGAGCTGGGGCTCGGTGGCGTGAGCGCCGAGGTGCGCGCCGGCGGGCTGGTGGCGAGCGCGATGGAGTGGACCGAGCAGTGGCGGGTGCCGCTCACGAGCTGGGGAGAGTTCTGGGCCGGGCCGCTGCTGCGGGCGGCCTCCCGCGAAGGCGTGCGGACGGTGCTCGGCGGCGACGGCGGCGATGAGCTGTTCGGCTGTCGCTCCTACCTGCTGGCCGATCGTCTCCGCGCAGGCCACCCCCGGCAGGCGCTCGCGCTGGCGCGCGCGCTGCCCGGCGCCGGCGAGCGGCCGCCGCGCCGGGCGCTCGTACGCGCCCTCGCGCAGCTCGGGCTCGGCGGCGCGATGCCCGCCGGCCCGCACCGGACCCTGGACCGGCCGGCGGCGCGGCGGCGGCTGCCCCGCTGGCTGCTGGCGGGCGCGGCCGAGGACGTGATCGCCTCGGATGAGCCGCTTGCCTGGAAGCGCCTGGACGGTCCGCGCTGGTGGGCCCACGACGCCTGGGCGCTCACCCGCGGGGTCGAGGAGCTCGGCATCTTCGAGAGCCACCGCCGTCGCGCTGCGCAGGCCGGCGTGCACAATCGCCATCCGCTGTTCGATCTCGACCTGCTCGAGCTGGGACTGCGCCAGCCGCCCGAGGCGACGTTCGATCCCGATCGCGACCGGCCCCTGCTGCGCGCCAGCATGGCGGGCCTGCTCCCGGACGTCGTGCGCCTGCGCCCCGTCAAGGCGCTGTTCGACTCGCTGCTCGTCGACTCCCTCGCCGGCTCCGACGGAGATGCCGTGCGCGCGCTGCTCTCGGCTCCCAGGCCCGAGCTCGCGGCCTTCGTCGACATGGCGGAGATGAGGCGCACGCTGCTCGACCGAGGACCCGACGCGGCGCCGAGCAGGTTCCGTTGGATGTACCAGGTGTGGCGGCTGGTCACGGCCGAGTGCTGGCTTCGCTCTCAGGCGCAGCACGGGCGCGAGACGTCTCTCGATGAGCTGCGGACGTCCGCGCCGCGGGTGACCCTGCGGGCCGTTTCGCGGTAGGCGAGGATCGCGCGAGGCTCCTACTTTCCTCCTACCCCTACGTTTTTCAGCCTTGACGCGACGCCCGGCTGCCCTACCCTTGTTCTTGCAGTTGGCCGTCCCATATCAGGGGACGGGAAGCGACTCGCAAAGGAATGCCCTTATGGACGTTCAGATATTTCCACAGACCTACTCGAAGCCTACGGTCGTCGACTACGGCGACCTGCGGGAGCTCACCGCTGCGTGTGCCGGCGGTGCCGGCGGCGACGCGTTCGCCCCCAGCGGCAGCGACAAGGGGATCCCGTTCGGGGCCAGCAACCCGGCGTACGGCTGCAAGTCCAACCCCTGATCACGACGTAGCCCTCGATCACGACGTAGAAGAGCTGGCTCTCGGACAGCCGAGTCCATTGCCTTCGCCGAGGCAGACGTGCCGCCGCGCGGCCGATATCGACTCGACCGGGGCGTCCGGGATCAGTTCGCAAGTTTGCGGGCCGGCAGTCCCTTGATTGGCCACGGTCAGGACCGCCGAAGACGCACCTGCTCAGTTAGCCCTACAAGCTTGTAGTCCGGCCTTGTTGGCCCCGATATAGCGGCTCTTGCGGGCGCTGTAGCGGTGGACCGAGCAGGCCGAGCAGCCGCTCGATTCGTGCTCGGGTGCGGCGCAGATGCTCGGCGTTGCTGCGTCTTCGAGCGCGTCGTGTGCGGCGAGCACGAGGCGCTCGCCGGGTGCCAGCTCGGGTCAGCTGGCGCGCACGGTCACTATTGACGCGACGACGAACTCGTGTGCACGGCCTCGGCTTCCACCGATGGACCAGAGCTCGGGCAGGCGCACGGCCGTAAGTTTGCCGATCGGCTCAGCGTTGTTGGCTGTGCTTAAGACTGGCGAGAAGGCGGCCTCGACCGAGGCGGACTCGCGCGTCCTTCCACCGCTACCGCAGACTGAGCAGCTCGCGGTTGTCGGCGACCCCGCTCGCGTGATGACGATCGGCAAGATCTTGCGGCGGAACGGCTGGTCGCTCGAACCGTTCGAGAGCATCGACGGTCTGATCGGTCTACCTGAGGGATCCCGTTTCGCGCTGATCGTTCTGTGGGTCGATGACACCGCGTCCGGGCTGGCCGCTCACATCGAGGCGGTGAGGCGGTCCGTGCCGGGCCCGTCGCTGGTCCTTGCGTGCCCCAGCATCGAGCGGTGGGGTGTTCGATCGGCGCTGGCAGCCGGAGTCGCCGGAATCGTTACCTCGCAGGATCTTGAGTCGGTCTTGGGACCGTGTGTAGAAGCGGTGCTGACGGGTCAGACATGCGTGCCACGTGAGTACGGGCGCCAGATCGATCCACCGGCCCTCTCTGCACGCGAGAAGCAGATCCTCGGGCTGGTCGTCATGGGCTACATGAACAGCCAGATTGCCCGACAGCTGTTCCTCGCCGAAAGCACGGTCAAGAGCCATCTCTCCTCGGCGTTCAGCAAGCTCGGGGTGCGCTCGCGCAGCGAGGCCGTGAGCCTAATCCTCGACCCGGAGCGCGGGCTGGGGATCGGCATCCTGGGGCTGGGTGGGGATCCGGTGGAGCCATTGCGCGCCTCGGCTCGATGAGATGTGGCAGAGCATAGGCCGGCTGGCCGAGGCAAGATGAAGCCGCTTCAAGGGCCACCTCGGCGGTGGCGGACGGAACCGGCGCTGCTGCAACAGCAACGACCCGCGTAAGTCCGACGGCCTTTCCGCCGTTGATCGGGCATGGCAGGGAGCAGCATCCAGACGAGCCAGCCTCCGGCCCAGGGGGCTTCGCAAGATCACCGGCGAGCTGCGCGCGGCCCGCGTGGACTGGTTGACGCGCACCGTCCCGCACGTGCTCACGCGGCGCGGGTGTTGCCGCAGCTGGACATCGTCCCAAGGAGCGACCCCGTCCGCACCGACGACGATCTCGTGCGTGAGATCAACGCGGAGCACGGCCACGTCGAAATGTACAAGCACAATACGATCCAGCACGCGATCCGCTGCGGGCAGTTGCTGGCGGAGATGAAGCAGCGCGTCGGGCACGGAAACTGGCTGGCCTGGGTGCAGGAGCACTTCGAGGCGAGCGAGCGCACCGCCCGCAACTACATGGAGATCGCCAAATCGGCAGCGGTTGCCGATTTCCACGACGACACCACGATGCGCTCGGCGCTGTTGGCGCTTGCGTCGCGGTCTCAGCCCAAGGAGCCAAAGACCGAGCAGACAAGCAAGATGGCCGCCAACAGCCGCCTCCCGGTCCAGGAGCACGCGCACACCTCCGACGCCGAGACGATCGCAGCGCCGAGAGCCGGCCTTGGCAAAACCCACGAGCGCACCTGGGCAAGCCTCCCAGCGCGCCTGAGCACCATCAAACAGGTCCTCAGCGAAGCCGCCGGCGACCACCTCGACGATCACGGCGCCAGCGAGGTCCTTTACAGGGCATCACGGGAAGCACACCAGGCCGCGATCGAGCTGCAGCAACTGGCTGCGGCGCTGCGGAAGCGTGCCCGAGTGATGCGAGCCCCCGACCCGTGAAGCTCGATCACATCGTCGCTGCGCCCCCTCCGGTGGTTGTGGACCCTTTAGGTTGATCTCCTCGCCGCGTATGCGGATGTGCGGCGCGATCACATCCGAAGGCGACGACCGAGCGTGATGGCACCCAAAAGTTTAAGGATGCACGATCAGTTTGTAGAAGCAGCGCAGAGCGATTTGAGAGGACGTACCACCCGTGCAGCAGGATTCAGAAGCGCTTAGCCTCGAACAGGCCCTAGGCATCCTCCGTCGTCGCGTGCCGCTGATCGTTCTGTGCGTCGTGATCGTTGCCGGCGCCGCGTACGGATACTCCAAGCACCAGACGAAGAAGTACACGGCGACCGCTTCACTGGCGTTCAGCTACAACTCCCTCAGCCAGCAGATCGCGGGTCTTCCAGCCAACAGCGGCAACCTGCTAGCCCAGGAGGCCAGCAATCTCGAACTCGTGAAGCTTGGCGACATGGCGGCGAAGACCGCGAGCCAGCTTGGTCATGGGCTGACCGAGGAAAAGGTCGCTAGTAGCCTGAGCATCAGCGGGGAGGGAGAATCGAGCGTGGTCGACGTCTCCGCCACCGCGACGTCCCCAACGCTTGCGGCCGCGATTGCGAACACCTATACCCACCAGTTTGTCACGGAGCAGCAGCGTGCCAATCGCCAGTACTTCAAGTCTGCGCTGGCACTCGTGAACAAGCAGTTGGCGGCACTCTCTCGGGCGCAGAGGCTTGGTCAGGATGGGGTTGAGCTCCAGGATCGCGCGCAGACGCTGGGCCTCCTTGCGGAACTGAACTATGGCAACGTGCAGATCGCAGAGGTAGCGCTTCCGCCGACGACTCCATCGTCGCCGAAGACATCAAGAAACACTGCTCTCGGCCTGTTTCTCGGCCTGCTCATAGGTCTCGGCCTCGCCTTTATGCTTGAGCGCGTCGACCGCCGGATCAAGGGACCCGGAGATCTGGAGAAGATCTACGACCTCCCGATGCTCGGCGTCGTTCCCAATAGCGCCGCGCTTTCGGGAGCCTCGCGGCGCGATGGAGGCGAGCGAATCATTCTACCGCCAGCGGTGGCCGAGTCGTTCAACCTGATTCGCGCCCACCTGCGCTTCTTCAACCTCGATCGCAATCTGCGCACGATCGTGATCGCATCGCCCGCTTCGGGCGACGGCAAGACTACGATCGCTCGCCATCTAGCTGAAGCAGCGGCGAGTCTGGGATCGCGGGTGCTTCTCCTAGAGGTGGATCTACGCCATCCGACACTCGCCCAGCAGTTCGACATCCGGTCCGGGCCAGGCCTTGCCGACGTGCTGATCGGCGCCACCTCGATGGGCGCGGCCATTAGGTCGGTCGATTTGGAGGCGCTGCCCGGCGAGGGCGCCAAAGGGCGCACGCTTGACGTGCTGGCGACAGGCGCGGTGTTGCCCCCCAACCCGGGTGAGCTGATCGAGAGCCACGCGATGGATGCCGTGCTCGAGCGGGCGAAGTCCGCATACGACCTCGTCGTGGTCGATACGCCGCCGCTCGCCGCCGTCTCGGATGCCTTCCCGCTGCTCACTAAGGTTGACGGCGTCGTGATCGTGGGCTGGGTCGGGCGCAGCCGGCGCGACGCCGCGGAACGACTGCACCAGGTTCTTGCCAGCAGCGGAGCGCCACTGCTGGGAGTCATCGCCAACGGCACGAAGACGGGCGGCTCCTACGCCTATGCACAAGACGACGACAAGGCTCCGCTCGCTGTCACCTCCTCGGCGAACGGTGCCTCATCCTCCTCACCCGAGGAGTTCGCACCGACCGTCAGGGCCTGAAAGCCGCGGGACGCATGACCCTCGGCGGCGCCGTCGATATGGATGGCGGAAGCCCACGCAGGGAGAGCAGGTAATGACAAAAATGCCAAACGACCTTGGCTACAGTCCACTGGTTCGACTATGCGGCAGCCTGAAACTCAAGCATCGAACAAAAGCGTGATCCTCCAATGAGCGCGTGGTCGCCGCAGCCAGGCCTGCTGCTCTCCCCATCGCGCCCGGCTGACAGGTTGCGAGCGATCAGGTTCTCCGTCCGCCGCTTCGATCGTCGCTCCGCGCTGTGGCTCACGTGCCTGATATTCGTTCTTGTCGCCCAAGGTGCGGCGATTACCCAGTCGTATCTCTTGGCGGCTCCCCTGATCGGCGTGCTCGTCATAGCGCTCGCGACGGATATCCCCATAGTGCCATTCGTCGGCTGGGCCCTGCTCGCCCGCCTACTCGTCGAAGGCTTGTCCCCAGCGAACAGTAATCATACCGGCTCCCTGAACTTGACCGGGTTCATCGCTGTGTTGTTCATCGCGGTGGCCGCCGGCCTGCTGCTCCGACGCCGTCAGGGCGTGTGGCCAACGGCAGTGGCGACACTCTGGCTGTGCCTCTGGACGGCGATCGCCATCAAGTCGCACGGCGAATCGGCAGAGACAGTCCGCGAGGGCGTACGTGAGGCGTCAATCATCGCACTCGCCGTCATCGTGTACAACTCGCGTGGAGCTCTAAGCGTCCCTGTAGTCACACGTCTGATACAGCTGGCAGGAATCATTTCGGCACTGCTGGCTCTCTACCAGTTTGGAACCCACACCGGCGAGGATGTAGTCGGTCAGATCCGTTCATACGGAACGTTTGCTCATCCAAATGGCGCCGCTATGTACTTCGCCATAGCGACAATGGCCTCGCTGTGGCGATACATCGACTATCGGCGGCGCCGGTTCGACGCATGCTGCGCCCTGCTTTATGCGGCCGGCCTCATTACGACTTTCAGCCTCGGAGGCTTGGCCAGCCTTCTCGTAATGCTTACCACATACGGCGCCCTGCGACCCGGCTCTTTTCGGCTTAAGGTTGGTGCCTGCGCGGTCGCCGGGCTGGTCCTCATTGCCTTCGTTGCGACGCCCCTTGGCGCGGAACGTATCGAACAGGAGTCTGCGACCAGCCTCGCCTCAGCCCAGACCCGCGGAACCGCAAATACCTCGCTCGCGTGGAGATTCTGGAAGTGGCAGACACTCATACCGGAGTGGGAAAAAGCTCCACTCTTCGGGCAAGGTCTGGGAACGACAACCACCGCCGAAGGCTCGTCTGAAAATGTGGGAGCTGGGCAAGTACCTCACAACGAATATCTTCGATATCTAGTCGAGACAGGCGTAGTCGGACTCGCAATTCTACTTTGGGCCGCCGCGCTCCTTATCCGTCGTATTCAACAGCGACGGAGAACTCCTGGCACCTACAACGCCGCGACGCTTGGTATGGCAATCGTCGCCGGATGCCTGTTTAATGCGCTTGGAGACAATACTTTTCTCTATAGCACCACAAGTTACGCCGCCGCACTCATCGTGGCAGCAGTGCTCGCCCTATCGTCCGGCGCCGTTCGATTCTCTACCGGGACAACCACATGAATGTGCCGGCCGTCGACGGTAACGACTCGCCGCAGTCGTTGGTCACCGGCTGGCGCGAGTACGATCGGGTTACAGCTCGGCAGGACGAACCAGTTCATGCCAGCGACGGCTTGAACGCTCCCCAACCAGAACCCGTGCCCGGTGTGGCCAGCGGTGTCGCCGCGCCAGTCGATTCTGGCGATGGCTCGCTTGCGTTGAGTACGTCACTCAAGCGGATGCTTCGGAGCGCGTTTGGCACAGCGATCCTACAAGGAGTATCAAATCTGCTGGGTTTCGCGACGATCATTCTGCTCGCTCGTCTCTTGGGAAAACAAGGCTACGGAGTTTACGCGTTTGCATTCGCCCTGGCTAGCTTCTTGATAATCCCAGCACTCGCCGGATTCGATCAATTTCTCGTGCGCGGCATAGCTCGTTATGACGTCCAGAAAAACTTGCAGCGTATGAAGGGCCTACTGCGACGCGCGAACCAGATCGTTCTGCTCACTTCAACAGCGATTGCCGCCGTCGGCTGCATCGTTTCCCTCACCTTGCTGTCGTCATCGCTGCGTGCTCCGGTTTGCGTGGCGATGTTGCTTCTGCCGATTACTTCTCTCACGTTCCTACGTCAGGCGGCGATGCAAGCAATTGGGCGAGTCGTCACCGGACAGTTTCCCGAGTACATTATTGGTCCGCTCTTGATTCTCGGGGGTCTTGGCGTCCTTGTCGGGATCGGTGGAGGGGCTTTGACTCCTAGCACGGCGCTTGGAGTATACGTGGCGGGAACGGCCATCGCATTCGTAGTAGGGGCGATCCTGTTGAGGCGAGCCCTTCCTGTCGCACTCCGCTCAGTGTCGCCGCAGTACGCCACTCGCGAATGGATAAAAGCGTCACTGCCAATCATGATGATCAACGGCGTGTGGACGGCCAACAGATACCTAGGTATCATCGTGCTGGGGACTCTTGCCGGCACAGGCGATACAGGAGTATATAACGCAGTCGAGAGAGGAGCTGCGGTCATCCTGCTGGTGCATTTTGCTGTCAACATGCCGCTAGCGCCCGCGCTCGCGCGTCTTCACACGCAACGAGACCTCGCGGGGCTTGAGCGCGCCAGTGAACACATGGCCCGTACGTCTACTCTGGTATCTCTACCGGTTTGCGCGGCATTTGCGGTTTTTCCCCGGGTTTATCTCAGCATCTTTGGCGCAGGCTTCGGCGTCGGCGCGACGGCGATGACCATCCTCGCCCTCGCACAACTCTTCAACGCGGCGACCGGGCCGTCTGGCAACGTCCTTATCATGACCGGTAACGAGCGTCCTGCCATGTGGGCAACCGCCGGAGGCCTATTGGTCAACCTAACGCTCGGGATCGTACTGGTGCCACTGCTCGGGATTACCGGCAGTGCGCTTGCGTTTGGGTCGAGCATCGTGTTTTGGAACGCTGCCCTGACGGTGTTGGGTCGCCGGAGGGCTGGTATAAATGCGACCGCAGTGCCCTTCCTTTCTCTAGCAGGTTCGCGGGAGGTCAAGGCCTAACGAGCCTGAATGGCTAGATATTCCACGTCGCAAACCTTTTGCCAGTCATCGCGCGAAGCCGAGCCACATCATTAGTAAAGAGCTCCTCAAGCCGGCCACGGAGGTTGTCATCAAGGGTCGGGCGTTCCAGCGGCGGCCAAAGAGCTCTCTCGACCGAGCGACGAAGGGATCGGCGCAAGCCACGCGGAAGCCGACGGAGAGATGACGTTGTGAGTCGCTTTGCGAGATGCATGTAACTCTGTGAATAGATACGTTTCTCGACGCTCTCGCCAACCTTATCGTCGAAGCGTGGGGAGGAAAAGGTCTGATCTACATCAAGGAAGCCGAATATCTCACGCAGCGTCTCGAACCGATTGTCAAGAAGATCGGAGTGATCGATCACGAGCATCGTCTGTGGTGAGAAGTACTTTAGATAATGATCCAGCTGGAATGCATATAGACTCGGGCCTATGTAGGGTGATTCGAGATCGGAGAAATCCCCGAGCGCCTCGGGCAGCGAGCGAGACTCGCCGTCGACGGCGACGTGGTGCATGTAGTGGGAAATTGTCCGATCGATAGGATCGCGTACTAGATAGATAAACTTGGCGCCAGGCACGAGCGAACTGATGCGCTCCGGTGCGCCCTTATGCCTTGGATACTCAGCGTAGCTGGGTGACGCCTCGCCTCTCGCCGGGGCCGTCGAATCAAAAAGCCTTTCGTAATCGTCGAGACGAGTTATGTGGTGCGTCACGTAGGAAGGAACATTATCGCGATCGATAAGGAAATGAGGCTCCTTGACGGGCGACATATGGATATGCGGATGCTGATCCAGATAATAGTGGAGACTGGTGGTACCAGCCTTTGGGGCGCCGATGATAAAGAATGTGGGTAGTGCCATTTTACGTGAGCGGCTGAGCAAGTATCGAACGGTCCAGATGTGCAGGTTTAAGTCGTCTCGCCTAGCGGTAGCGTCGACTCGTCGAGGACGGGGCCCTCGTGCCAGAGCGGAGGGCGACCCGATGCGAGGACCCACCGCAAAGCAGCGAGATGCTTCTTGCGCTGTTGGCGTGGTGCGAAGACGACGCGAATGGCAGCGCCTAGACCGATAAGGATCCTGAGCAAGAAGGCTTGATAGACACCGGAGGTGCGCCGCACAAATGAGATACGCGCCCCAAGTGCCGTCAGATGCAGTCCAAGCGAAGACGAGAAATTCTGGCCTTGCGCGCTTCCGCCCACAGCGTGACGACAACGGGCGGCAGGGGCCAGCACAACCCGCCTTCCACGCTGATGCGCTTCCCAGCAAAGCAGGAGATCCTCAAGATACATGCGTACTTCGGTGTCGAGGCCACCTACTGCACGTAGGAAATCGCCCTCGACCAGGAGGCAGGCACCCGTGAGACAGCGGGCATCACCTACGTTATATGCATGCTTACCATAGGGCGCGCGTATCCATTCACCGGCAAGCAGTTGTGTGGCAAACTCAGACCGGACTGACGCGAAAGGCCGCTCGGATAGACCGTGAGGCTGGCCCGCCGAATCCATAAGCAAGGGTCCCACAAGCGCGGCGTCCCGCGACTTTGCTACAGATAGAAGCACATCGAGGCAATTTGGCGTAAGCTGGGTGTCGGGATTGAGGAGCAGGAAGAAGTCAGCATCATCGGTCGCCTGTATGCCAATGTTGACAGCGGGCGAGAACCCCACATTTCCTCCTGCATCGAGGGAGATCACGTTGCATGCCCGACTGTTCACCTCCTTGGCGCGATCTTGGGCAGAATTGGCGATTAGGACTAGATCGACGCGAGGACGGTCGACGGAGGAGATGGCGAGAACCGCATCATCAAGTGCATCGACGCACGACTGGATCACAGAGTCGCTGTGGTAGCAGACAACTATGACCGCCAATCGGATATTATCGCTCATCGTTGGCCCTCCGCTTCGTGACGTTAAACCGGTGCGTTCTCACAGCGTTTGGTAAAACGCCCTCAATTGGGAGCCTATGATCTCAGGACCCCTCGTTTCCATACAAAACCGCTGACATTGAATGCCGACGCGCTGTGCGGCGGTTGGATCTGTCAGAAAGAGTGCCATAGCGCGTGCCAGAGCAGGGGCGTCGTCGACTGGCACGATCATCTCCTCACAAGGAGCCAACTCCTGCGTACCACCGACCGGAGTGGCGACAAATGGCCTACCTGCGGCAAGTGCCTCCGTGAGGATCATAGGCATCCCCTCGGCACGCGAGGGGAGCACTACAACTCTGGATGATCTTATTAGCGGCCCTACGGAGCGTGGATCGACTGGATCCTCGATCGTCATCCTGTCGAGTCGCGGAGGGTTGTAGTCATCTATGGGTCCTACCAGCCTGCAGCGACCCTCTACCTTTCGATCGAGCAGCATCTGCCAAGCGTCAATGAGCAGATCGACGCCCTTGCGCTTGCCAATGGTGCCTGCGAAGAGGGCGACCGGCTCGGTAGCGCGTACTGGCGGAGCGTCTTCGTCAATCGGGACAGGATTATGAAGTCTCTTGATGTGCGCCTTAATGTCGAGTCGATAAAGAGCGTTCTTGGCCTCGTCGGAGAGGCATAGAACTCCGTTGGCGTGTGACAATATTTGCCGGACCAGTCGTGGATGGGCGTCGGAAAACCCGGGAAAGTCAAATCCATGGATGGTTACCACTACCAAGAGTCCTCGAGCTCGCGCAAGAGCGATGAGCGGCCCGTCGCGTAGATAAGCACCCCCGTTGGACAGGTGCACATGGATGATCGTGTCAGAGCTGGCACGTAGTATGGCTCCGGCCGCACGGCGAACCAGCTGCGAGTTCGCGAACAGCCGCGATTCGTTCCACGTCGGCTTGACCGAGATATCGTCGGCCCCGATGCCAAAGTCGACGATCGTCCGGATAACGGATTGAGTGCCGCCCACCGTCAACGGGTGTGGTCCAACGTGAATGACTTTGATCCTCCGTGCCTCTTCCATTGTCTGTCCTTGACCCGTACACCCAAAGCGCCAGCCGTCGCTACCGTATCGTCGTGACGAGGAGAGCATTGTTCAGGGATCGGTGACTCGGCGAAGACCGCTCAGCCTACAGCAACGGCGCCCATCGTGGGAGTCGGCGTCTGCAAGCTGACTGGACCGGTTGCTCGAAGAGGCGGCGGCTATGGCGGCGCTATATCGTCGGCAACTCGCTGTTCGTGTCCGCGCCTTGCGCGATCGCAACGGTCCCGGGTAGACTTCGTGATCGCATGGAAAGCACCGCGCTGGCCCCGGGCGTCACGAGCACTCGGATCGGCTTTGGTTGTGCGGGTCTGATGCGCGAGCCATCTGCACGTAAGCGCCAGGGCCTGCTCGCCGAGGCGTTCGATCAGGGCATCACTCACTTCGATGTGGCGCGCATGTATGGATTGGGAGCCGCCGAGGGTGAGCTGGGACGCTTCGCACGAGACCGCCGCGACAGGATGGTGATTGCCACGAAGTTCGGGATCGAGCCCGCGTCGGCACCGGGCCGACTCGTCCGCCTGCAGGGTCCTGCCCGCTGGCTTCTCGCACGCTATCCAGTATTGCGGGGATACGTGAAGAGGCGTTCAAGCACCTTCCACCAGCCCCGCAACTACGATGCCGCCACGGCACGCGCGAGCCTGCATACGAGCCTGCGCGAGCTGCGGACGGACTATGTGGACATGCTCCTCGTGCACGACCCGTCGCCCACGGACCACATGGATCTACCGGAAATCTGCGCCTTCCTGGAAGAAGCGCGCCAGGCGGGCGATGTGCGCGCATGGGGCATAGCCGGCGAGCGGAACCCCTGCATTCAGATCAAGCGGTCGCTGCCCGCGACTGCGATTCTGCAGGTGCGCGACGATATCCTCTCTCGGACCCAACCATCCCCGGGGGACCTTGAGCCGCTCATCACCTTCGGCGTCGTGGGTGAAGCTCTCGATCGGATCGCCAGCTATCTACAGGGCTCCTCCGAGCGCCGCTCACGGTGGTCCGACGAGCTGGGTGTGGACTGCTCCGCCTCACAGGTCCTCTGCTCCCTGCTGTTGCGCGACGCGCTCGACGTCAATCCGCGGGGGGTCGTGCTGTACAGCACCACCCGGCCCGAGCGCTTGCGCGGACTAGACGCAATCGCGTCCGCCGCGCACAACCATGACGACCCAGTGCTCGCGGCGTTCAGGAGCCGCGTGGGCGACGAGCTGGTGTCGACCGGTTGATCCGAGGTAAAGACGATGCTCATGGATGCGGCAGAGATCTCCTCGGACTCGTGTCTGGAGGCTGATGTGGCGGTGGTCGGCGCGGGACCGGCTGGCGTCGTCGTGGCGCTGGAGCTGGCCAGGGCGGGGCACCGGGTGCTGCTGATCGACAGCGGAGGCGACTCTCGTGACCCCCGGACGCAGGAGCTTGGCGACCTCGCGGGGGAGGATCCCGCGCACGTCTCAATGTCCCTTGCCACCAGCCGTCAGATCGGCGGCGCCTCCAACCTCTGGGGTGGGCGCTGCGTGCCGTTCGATCCGATCGACTTCGAGTCCCGCGCGATTGTGGGCGAATCAACCTGGCCGGTCTCCTTCCAGGAGCTTGCGGCTTACTTCCAGCGAGCGTGTGACTGGTGCGTGTGCGGCGAGGCCGTCTTCGATGCCTGGGACGTGCCTGGCCTCGCGGAGCAATCGCTTGTCCCCGGGTTTCCCGACGGCCGCGTGCGAGCTTCCTCGCTCGAGCGCTGGTCGCTGCCGACCAATTTTGGCCGCGAGTACCGCACTGCCCTCAAGGACACGCCCGGGTTGACGGTCGTCACGAATCTGACCTGCACAGAGGTCGTGTGCGATCCCGAGCAGTTGCGCGTGGGGCATCTCTACGCCCGGAGCCTTGACGGCCGCCCGGTGAAGATCTCGGCCTCGCGTTACGTGCTCGCGTGCGGCGGGCTCGAGGTCACGCGCCTGCTCTTCGCTTCCGACCGCAGCCACCCTGGCGGGCTCGGCAACCATTCCGGGCACCTCGGACGCTGGTACATGGCCCACGTCGAGAGCCGCATCGCGCGTGTCCACTTCGTCACACCGCCCGAGCAGACAATCTACGGTCACGAGCGCGACCCCGCCGGTGTGTACGTCCGCCGGCGCCTGACCTTCTCAGCGGACTGCCAGGAAAAGGAGCGGCTGCCGAACATCGCCATGTGGCTGGTCAACCCAGACGTCGGCGACCCCGAGCACGGGAACGGCATCCTGTCGTTCGTATACCTGATGCTCGTATCGCCGTTCGGACGGTTCTTCGTCGCCGAGGGGATCCGCAAAGCACACATCAAGACCGCGCAGCCCGTATCCAAGCGCAGGCACCTCGCGAACATCCTGCGCGACCTTCCGGCGGCTGTCCGCTTTGCCATCGGGTTCGGCTACAGGCGCTTCCTCAAGCGGGGACGCAAGGTCCCAGGGTTCTTCGTGCCGAGCGCAGCCAATGTCTACCCACTGCTCTACCACGGTGAGCATATACCGCACCGCGAGAGTCGCGTTGAGCTGACATCCGAGCGCGACGCCCTCGGAATGCCGCGCCTACGAACGCACCTGTTGCTCGGGGATGAAGACGTCGCGGGCGTCATCCGTGCCCACCGCTGCCTCGACGCATATCTGCGCGAGCATGGGCTCGGCTACCTCGAGTATCTCCACGAGGACAACGAGGCGGCAATCCGCGAGCAGTTCTTCGGCGGCTACCACCAGGCGGGCACGACCCGCATGTCTGCCCGTTCGCAAGACGGAGTCGTCAACCGCGATCTAGCGATACACGGGTTCGATGACTTGTATGTAGCAAGCAGCTCGACCTTCGTGACGTCCGGTCAGGCGAACTCAACCTTCATGATCGTGGTGTTTGCATTGCGCCTGGCTGACCATCTGCGGCGAGAACTCGATGGACGCTGCCTGCCGCCCGGGTCTTGATCACGAGCTTCACGTGGTCGTGGATCGCCGCGTTGCTGCTCCTTCCAATATGATCTTGGCCATGAAGCGAACGCTCTGCCTGTTGGCTTACTACGGGTTTGCTAAGCACCTCCCGGACATGAGCTTTCCGGGCGGTATTCTTTCGACCAGGCTGCGGGCTTTCCTGTGTCGCGGCTTCCTGGCAAGCGCGGGGAAGGAAATCGATATCCGGTCTGGAGCCTTCTTGGCCGACGGGCGTTATCTGCACATGGCCGATCGCTCAAGCATAGGGCCAGGCTGCAGGATCTATGGAGCGCGACTCGGATACGGTGTGATCGTCGGGCCGCACTGCGTGTTCTTCAAGGAGAACCGGGCTGCCGACGACCTCAGCATTCCGGTTGGCGCCCACGGAACAACCCCGATCAACCTACCTGTGGTCGAGGACCTAGCGTGGGTTGGCGAGCGAGTCTTGGTACTTCAGGGCCGGCGCATCGGAAAGGGCGCCATCGTCGGAGCAGGTGCCGTGGTAACGCGCGATGTGCCCCCGTTTGCCATCGTGGGCGGCAATCCGGCTCGTGTGATAGGGCATCGCGGGCAGGAGGCCCACTCTGGCCCTCCGCAACCGAGCTCAGAGCCTTCAGCGGCGCCTGGACCCTCCAACGCGGTGCAAAGCCATCCTGAGAACCTGCAGATGTTTCCATGGAAAGGCCGCAAGTAGTTCTCGCGGACTTCTTCCTTCGAAGTAACCATCGGATCCAGCGTATGGTTCCGTCCCCGTTGGGACTGGATCCTGCGCATAGAAGACCACCTCCGCAGCCCCGTCCCTGATGACTATTCCATAACGCTGCGCCGCTCTAGCCATCATCAATGTCAACCGTGGAAGATGCAGAGTTGCAAGGTTGAGCTTGGGATCCAGCCGCAGATGTGCACCCTCTGGTAGCGCTAGCGGTTCAGTGGATTTTCCGTCAGTTCTCCGGGCAGGCGAGGCATAGACCCCGGCGCGTACATTTGGGATCGCCATAGCCAAAGCATGGTTGATCTGGCCCAGTTCGAGATCTTCCAAAGTGATCAGCCCGCCGGCGATCGACAGCGAGGACCCCGACGCTCCCCACCCCGGCCGCGCACCAGGCCAGGCTTCGGGGCCGTAGGCACCCGAGTTAGACGAGACGTTCTGGATCGCCCCGCCCCACCCGGCCTGCCAGCCGGTGATGGTCTGTTCCAGGTGCCAGAACTCCCACAACCTGTCCGTGCTAGGTTGCCACACCACGAGATGTTTATCGGTCCCAGCCGCAGGCAGAGCATTGGCCGGCAACGGAACCGCATCCCACGCCGACTGAAGTGCGGGTTCTGCGCTGTGATTAACAAGCTGAACCATCACAGTGGGCTGGTTGGCGGGTACCGTGAAGATTGGAACGCTGTAGTAGATGGTATTAATCGATGGAGCGTGGTTTGCGTGATCGTCGCGGACGATCTCGGCGTCGAAAGCAGCTACGAGATCAGCCGACCGAGGGGCAAGACGGGCAGAGGCCGGAACCGGCCTGTTCCACACACTGTCAGGAGCGAAGAAGCGGAAGGGACTCCTAGTGGCTGCCGCATGTGCGTGCTTCCCGGGCCGGGGCGTGTCCACCCCCAGAACTGCGGCCGGCGTTCGTGGCACTTTGGCAGACGATCGAACCCACACCCCGGTGCCCGCCACCGCCAGCGCGACGACGAGCACAGCCAGCGGGAGGCGGCCGCGCGGAACCTTCATCTCAACCATGCCGACGAATGCCAACTCGTACTTTTGCATCGATTGTCAAGACCTGCGAGCGGCAAGGGCAGTGCACGTACGCCGCTCCCGATCCCGCCTTCGATGGTCTTGACTGAGGTGAGGACCCGAAGGCTTGATGTCATCGACGCTCGCCTGCGAGACCTGTATGCAGCGGCGATTCGACGCCACACGAGCACCAACGTTCACCATCGCTGATCTCACGAGACCGCAGGCAGCCGGATTTGTCCGTTTGGCAACTGAGGTGACGCGCCAACAGGCTCAGCGCGGCGTTTCGGGAACGCGTACCAGGCGAGTCATGGTCAACCCATACCGCCCCAGCACACCGACACAGCGACCAAGGGACGACCTTGTCCGCCGTTTCGCTCCCTCGTGGGCCTGTTGATTCAAGACCTCGGCCGGTGGCAGCAGCTGGCGTCTTACAAACGCGCCGAAGCCGCCTGGGGGCGACAGCAGTCCGTCGATCAGGCCCGTGTCGGCATATAGCTGGGACCAGCTCGAGCGCGGGTTGGGATTCGCCAGCCGTACGGCGACGCGCTCGCGCAGGCCCAGCTTGTGAACATCTCCAAGGATCCGTGCCGTCGGCAGCCCCACCATCCTCCTGGCCACCTCGGCCGCGACTGGAATGACACGCGCCAGCGCGGGGTAGGCGCCCATCAACTCATCGAGCGCACCGAGAGGAAGCTCGGGACCGTGTACGTCCCACCAGGCGCTCAGATCGGTGGCCAGGCGCAGGTCGATGAAGCCGTCCCTCGCGTAGAACAGCAGCAGGGCGGCGAGCTCGTCGGCAGGCGCCGGGCGCCACTCACCCAGCGGATCCACAGCGGGTGGCAACAGCCGCTCGCTCGCGAAGCTGCACTCATACCAGTGTATGCGCCAGTGGAGCTCCACCGGCGGCAGCTCTTCCCGCTCGTGGACGAGCCCGAAGTGCAGCAGCGGCAGCCCGCCGTCATCGACGTAGTCGACGGGTGCCTTATAGCTAAGTCCGCGCACGACCTCAACCGCCGCCTGCAACTGCTGTGGCGCCACAAGCAGGTCGATGTCGCTGGACAGACGCCGGCCGGGGTCGCCATAGATGGTCTCGCCCATGAGCGGACCCTTGAGCGCGGCGCAGCGAATCCCCGCGTCGGCCAGCATGGCCATCACGCGCACAGAGATGAGCTGTAGGAAGGCGCCCTGCCGGCGGCCTGCGTCCAGCGCCTGCTCGACCGCGGCGGCGAAATCGTCGCTCGCGCCCCCGTCCGCGAGATCGAGGATACGGGGGCCCATCGTGGACAGCAGCTTGCGCGAGCGCAGCGTCTCGGCGAGTCGTGGCCAGTCCACTCCCACCGCCAGTCGCCCGGCCTGATCCCGCATCGCCCGCCGGCGGTCGGCTGTGCCGGCGCTGAGCAGGATCAACCGCCGTTCGGCTTGGGAGCTGGACATCGAGCTTCAGCGTGGCATGGTAGTCGATGGAGCACGGTCTCCGGAGGCCGCGCGTCGTCTCATGAGGTGCTGTGCAGTTCCATCTTCAGAAGTTGCAAATCGCTCCAGGGGAAGGAGGCGAGCAACTGGCCTGGAGACTGCCCTTCGAAGTAGCCGTGGGGCCCCGCGTATGGTTCGGTCCCAGTTGGGATCGGATCCTGGGCGTAGAAAGTGACGTGTTCCGCTCCGTCCCTGACGAAGATCCCGTATCGCTGCGCCGCTTCCGCGATCATCAACGTCAACCGAGGAAGATGCAGCGTCGCGAGATTCAGATTCGGATCCAGCCGGAGATGGGCGCCCTCGGGGAGCGACAGTGGTTCGGTGTCACCCCCGTCGGTCCGCTCGGCCGGCGAGGCGTAGACACCGGCGCGAGTGTCCGGCAGCGCCATTGCCAGCGCGTGGTTGATTTGACCCTGTTCGAGGTCTTCCAAAGTGATCAGCCCGCCGGCGATCGACAGTGAGGACGCAGAGGCTCCCCACGAGGTCGTCGCGCCAGGCCAGGCTTCAGGACCATAGGCGCCTGAGTTCGACGACACGTTCTGAATCGCGCCGCCCCATTCAGCCTGCCAGCCTTCTTCAGTCTTTTCCAGGTGCCAGAACTCCCACAGCTTGTTCGTGCTCGGCTGCCAGACCACGAGATGTTTATCGCCCCCAACCGCAGGCTGCGCGTTCCGCGGCAGCGGCACCGCTTCCCACGCTGCCTGCAGGGCGGTATTCAGTTTACCTCCATAGGGGAAGGTCTGCGTGACCTTAACCAGCGGCTGATCGGCGGGCACCGTGTACACCGGGACCGAAAACGCTGTCGTGTTGATCGCCGGGCGTTTTTCGGCCGCCACTTCCTGTGCGATCTCGGTGTTGAAGGCGCCCATGACCGCAGTGGAGGTTGGATCCAGCGGGGCATTAGCAGGCAATTCCTCATTCCAGAAGCTCGTCGGGGAGAAGAAACGAAACGGGCTTGTAGGATCATTCGGCGGTGCAACAGTCTGTGTATATACGGACGAGACCGAAGTCAGATAGCTGCCGTCCCCGCTATAAACAGCGGTGACTGCATACGAGGACCAACTGGGGTAGTCCGCGACGGTGCACGTCGCGGTGCCGGCGCTGACTGGCTGCGCAGTGCAATCCGCAATCGGCGTACCGGCTTCGTCGAACGCAACTGTTCCACTCCCCGCCGCCGGACTTGCTGTTGCCGTATAAGTCACGGGCTGCCCGACGGTCGATGGATTCAACGAGGACGACAGCGTTATCGTGGTGGCTTTCTTGGTGACCGACTGGCCCAGGGTAGGGGATGTCGTGGTAGCGTATGTGCTGTCGCCGGAGTAGACGGCTGTGATCGACCGCCAGCCCGAAGAAGGGTTAACCACGGTGCATTGTGCGCTGCCGGCGCTGATGGGCTGCGCAGCACAACCGGTGATCGTCACTTCCG